>Ga0247611_10000830_pt1 | contig 59663 bp, 88 predicted proteins | sample 177DNAGHGhighgp2_FD_192422 | JGI IMG/M metagenome (GOLD analysis project Ga0247611, IMG submission 192422) | Sheep rumen microbial communities from Palmerston North, Manawatu-Wanganui, New Zealand - 1770 DNA GHGhigh gp2 | ecosystem: Host-associated > Mammals > Digestive system > Stomach > Rumen... | reverse complement strand
TTAAAGACTAACAATTGGAGAATTTCCTCAACCAATAGCCATCCCAACGAGGCTTGCCACGTTTATGAGTCAACAATTATTGAAAATTTCTTAAGAAGTCTTTAATCAAAGTAAAGGAAAAACATGGAATCTATTTAACCGTATCCTAGTGCAGAAATTGAAGATAGTAAAAGGAGGTAAAAAACTTATGAAATTACAGTTATCAAACAAGGTTTATGATGCTTTAAAGTGGGTTCTTCTTATTGCAGTTCCCGCATTCATTTCGTTATTCACAACACTTACAAAAGTATGGAATTGGGATATTCCGCTCGAAGCGATTATAGCAACAATTTCGGCATTTGCCACTTTTATTGGTGCTTTGATCGGTATTTCTTCAATTAATTATAAGAAGAACAACAGCTAAAAGCTGCTAGTACTCTTATACTGAGAGAGCTCTATTTAAAGCCATAATTGACTCCTGTAAGAAACAATCAGCACATTTCAAAATAGGGCTCTCTCAAATTATTTTTATGGAGGTTGTTAAAATGCATGACATTCTTTTGGTAATTGCTGGGGGGAGTTTAATTACCGCATTCTTAAAATTCATTGAGTTTGTCATAGAGCGTTTCATACATAAAAAAGAAAGAAAAGAAGATAAAGCGGAAAATATTGATGATCTTAGAAAGGAAATGAAAGATCATATTGAAGATACAAATCGAGAATGGAAAGAAACACTTTGTGATAAAAATAGTGCTTTAATTGAGGAGTTGCGAACAGCAGTACTCAAGTTAACAGAAGATTCTAATGAAAGAGCTAAATTCGAGAAATATGTTGGAGAATCATTAATGGCTCTCACACACGATAAGCTGGTCCATTTAGGAAAAGCCTATCAGAAACGCGGAGCTATAACTGTAGCGGAACAAAGTAACTTAACTCTTCTTTATAGACCGTACCATGATGGTTTGGGAGGCAACCACGATGGAGAAACGTGGTATAACTATTGTATGAATGAACTCCCTATAGTTACAGAAGAAAAAGCTCTGGAAATGGATAAAAAGAATGCTTAAAAATTATATTTGAAGAGGGTTTGAGTAAATGTACAAATATTTTAATCCTAATCCTGAGGGAAATTTAGTTGGAGATTGCGTAATACGAGCAATTTGCGCATCTACAGGTAAATCTTGGGATAGGGTCTTTGACGAACTTACAGAAGTTGCGAGGAGATTAAAAGATATGCCTTCTTCAAACTACGTTTGGGCAGCGTATCTTAAAGAATTAGGGTATAAAAGACACATAATACCTGATACCTGTCCTGACTGTTACACCGTTAGAAGCTTCATTCAAGATCATCCATACGGCAATTATATTTTGGGGACCGGTACTCATGTTATAGCCGTAATAGGCGACAATTATTATGACGCTTGGGATAGCGGGAATGAAGTTCCTATAATATACTTTGAAAGGAGATAAGCATAAAAGTTTATGGCTTACAACAACGGATTTCCAGTTTCTTATCAACAGCAGTTCTATCCACAGCAATATCAGATTCCACAGGTGCAGCAACCAGTAGCACCACAGAATCAACCTCGGTCTAACCCCATGATTTGGGTTCAGGGTGAGACAGGAGCGAAGAGTTATTTAATGGAACCCAATATGACATTACCGCTTTGGGACAGTGAGGCTCAGGTTATTTACCTAAAGACAACCGACGCAAGCGGTATGCCAACAATGAAGATTTTGGACTATACAATACGTGAAGGTGCTGGCAATACAAAGCCAATGTCTACTATTGAAACACAAGGCGTTGAGTATGTAACAAGAGACGATCTTAAAGAGTTTGAAGATCGTATCCTTTCCAAACTTGAATTCTCAAAGGGAAGGAGACAAAACAATGATCAACGCTATTCAAGCAATGCAAATGGTCGCCAAGATAAAAAGTAATCCGGAAGCGTTTGGTATACCAAAGGAAATGGTAAACAATCCTCAAGGAATTATTCAGGCGATGCTAAATAATGGTCAAATTAAACAAGACCAATACAATCAAGCAGTACAAAAAGTTCAGAATATGGGCTTTAAACTTTAACTAGGCTAATAAGAGTCGGTGCACAGGCTTTTATTATATAACGGACTATCTAATTGGTTGATAGCCCCTAACCTAACAAAATTATAGGAGGAAAAGAAATGAGTTTAGTAAGTAACGAGGGAGGAATTCCCGCAACAATGTTAGTAGGACCTACCGGAATGACCGGTTATAATCAGGGTGGTTTTGGAAACAACTTTGGTGGTGACGGATGGTGGATCTTATTACTTATCTTGCTTTGTGGAAACAACGGATTTGGTGGCTTCGGCAATGGAGCTGTAGCAGCAGAAGGTGCTATGTTATACCCCTGGATGAACCAGGCAGATATTACGAATTCCGGTTTCCAGAATCAGCAGCTTTCAAACCAGCTTACTGGAATCTCTTCAGGAGTTCAGAACGTTGCAACTCAGCTTTGTAACGGTTTCGCTGGTGTAAATGCAACTGTAAATTCAGGATTTGCTAACGCAGAAACTGCTGCTAATGCAAGACAGATCGCAAACATGCAGAACACATTTGGTTTACAGACCGCTATGAGTCAGGGATTTAACCAGGTTGGTTCTCAGCTTGCTAATTGCTGCTGCGAAAATAGACTCGCATCGGCAGACCTTAAATACACAATAGCCACTGAAAACTGCGCAGACAGAGCTGCATTATCAGATGGCTTAAGAGATGTTCTTGCGGCACAGAACGCTGGAACACAGAGAATCCTCGATCAGTTATGTCAGGATAAGATCGACGCTAAGAATGATGAAATTGCTCAGCTTAGACAGCAGCTTAATATGGCTTCACTCAGAGAATCTCAGACTGCTCAGAATGCATTCATTTCACAGGGATTCGCAAACGAGGTAGACCAGCTTTACAACAGATTAAACAGCTGTCCTGTTCCTACTACTCCTGTTTATGGACGTACTCCAATTTTTACATGTAACCAGAATGGTTGCGGATGCGGTTCATTTTAATAAAAGGAGGTATTCAGTATGGCGGCAGAATATTTAGCAAATGTAGTTCAGGATGTTAGTTTGAACGCACCAATTATATTTAGCGCTTCTATTCCTTGTAATCGGGGTTATATTTACCATGAAGATGAAACAGGAATTTTTATTCTACGCGGTATCGTAAATAATCCTTGCAACAATTTTGCAACTTATCAGGTTACGTTTAATGGAAACATTGCAATTCCAGAAGGAGGCACAGTTACTCCTATAGCAGTCGCTATTACGGTGAATGGCGAGCCAAGGCCTACAAGTAGAGCAATATTTACACCTGCGGCTGTATCAGAGTATGGCAATGTCACATCGACAGCGATAATCAAAGTACCTAAAGGATGCTGCTTCTCATTATCCGTAGAGAACGTAGCTGCGACGGCAGATCCTACGGTTACACCAGCGCCGGTTATAAATGTACAAAACGCAAACCTTGTTGTAAACAGAATTGCTTAAAGGAGGACGATACGTAAGCATGAAAGAATTATACGCAATAAAAGATGTTCTTGAAGGACAGATTAGAAAAATAGCTGCTAAAGGGGACGCCATTACCCCTCAGGAACTTGATAGCACCTATAAAGTAGTAGATATCATTAAGGATATCGAAGAAATTGATGCTATGTGCAGAGCAAAAGACATGGAAGAAAACGGATATTCCATGGATCGCGGCAATAGCTATGGGACATATTACAAGCCCAGATTTGACATTTATCCGCCTATGGGCTCATATGACGATATGAGTTATGACAGAAGAATGGCAAGAGATATGGCGGATTACAGCGGAGTAAGAGGTAGAGACATGAATACTGGTAGATACACCAGTCGAGACGCTTATAGCGGACATGACTCCAAAGAGAGTCTTATGAGAGAGATGGAAGAAATCAAGACAAAATTAGCTTCCATGTAAACAATTAAAAAGAGAGGGGGCACTTGTCTCGGTGCCCTCTTTGCTTTTTCATACCATGTCGTTTTTCCAACAACTACAAAATCGAATTAAAAATTTTCCCGGGTGGGAATTTTTGAGAAAACTTTTCATATTTTTCGCATATATTTCATATCATAATATGAGAGGGTGAGAACGAAAGGAGAATTCACTATGAAAATCGTAATAAAGGAAAATGAACAAACTTACAATATGAATCAAGTAAATTGGGCTACCATCGAGGATGGCGAGTTAACAATAAATTATGTAGATGAAAATGGAGAAATTCACGAAGTGTTCGGTAAAATTCCTGAAAAGGTAAGTATTAGTTTTAATTGTATCTAAATTAAAATTCATACCCTCTCTTCTTTCGCGCATAAATCAGTTGATATAATGGAAAGTTTATTTAATGAAAAAAGGAGGAGCTATTTATGCCAAACAAAAACATGCTTTTCAGAGCAAACTTTCATTTTAGTGATTGGGTATTACCAGAAGCAAAGGATTTATACATTCAGGCGTATAACTTAATGCGTTCTGCGGCAATCGAATTAATAAACCCGATGTATGAACAGTGGAATGCTGAGTACAACAAAGAAGTCACCGGAGAAGATGACTCAGAGTACAACAGTTACATTGCAGATAAACAGCAGGCAATATTAGATGTCGTTAATACAAAATTAAACAATTCGCCAGTTAAACTTTATGCTGATAGGGAAACCGCAGATATTAGAGGAAAGTTTACTGTTATGGGAAAGGAAATTACTATGTTTGTGACTCTCGAACCATTAACTAAATAACAAAAGGATGGCCGTTAGAAAAATCTAGCGGTCTACTTTTTCGCGAAAATTTCAGCTTGTAAGATGAAGAGGAAGAAGTGAGATGCGAATGTTCCGGTGGGAATCCGGCGCTCTACTGACAGTTCGTCACTCGTCAGTAGCCTCGAAATTGTTGAAACGGTCTGAAGGAAACGCACACAAATAAACAAAAGCCCTGGGTGGAAGTCCCAGGTTCTAGGGTTCAATTCCCTACAACAATTTCATTCCATTATATTTTCGCGTATTTTTCAGTATATAAGATGAAAGGATATGAGATAATTCGAAAGGAGATAAAACTATGAAGAGAACATTATTAGCAATTGATTTAGCATCTTTTTTATTCGGCTTAAAGAAAGAGAAGAAAGAAAAAGAACATAAAACAACTAAGAAAGAAATCGAAAAGTTTTTAAAAGACACTAACTAACACTCTCATAAATCCTTTTCAAAAGAGAGCATTCAGAAAAATCTGGGTGTTTCTCTTTTCGCGTATTTTTCAGTCTATAAGATGGAAAGGTAAAGAAGGTTATATTTTCTATAAGGTGTGTAATCCTAACAGAACCAAGACCGACGGTTGCTGAGGATAAAGAATGTGATTAGAGAGCCCTAGAGCGGTATGGGTTTACACACGTATGCAAAGAACTTATGACCGATTCTCAGAATGGGTATTTATGGAAACATAAATTCAGTGCCTTTCATTTTTCTTTTTTCGCGAAAATTTCAGCTTGTAAGATGAAGATGGGTAACCGTGTCGTGAAAGGAGAAAACATATGACAATTAATATTTTAGTTACAGGAGCAAAGTTTTTAGGAAAGAGATCTGTAAAGAGGGTTGTTAAGAACTTGGCGATGGAAGTCGCTGCGGGTATAACAGCTCACACAGCAGTTCACTTTGGCAGTAAAGCTTTGATCAAAGCAATTAAAGATAAGAAACAGAAGGAAACTGAAAACGACAATACTGAACTTCAGGAAGTAGGAGCTTGAGAATTTCTCAGGCTCTATTTCTTTTGGTTATATTTTTATCTCGTGAAAGGAGAAAACTATGATTTATTATGCACCAGACCAAATAGGACAGAAATTACCAGTTAAAACATGCCCTATAACACTTTGTCCTGCTTGTAGAAGAGCCGGCATTCACGGGTGGTATGACGAGCGCACAGACAAGTGGACTATTAGTTGTAACAAATGCGGAACTGAGATGGAGATTCCCAGTGTAGGTACAGATTTAGAAAGTGCATGTGAGCTACTGAACAGAGCCGAGAGACTCGGTTATGAAGTGGATAAAGCGAATGGTAGGAGATGAATCTTATGCAAATGACTTTGGAAGAGGCAATCTATTGTATTGACATCGGAGTTTGCTCAGCATGCCCGGTTCAATGTAAGCATTCAGATGTGGACTGTGATGCAATGGCACGAGAAATAGCCGTGGCTGCAATGAAAGAATTGATCAGTCAAGGTAAAAGAATAAAAAAGGAGAATGAAAATTATGAATGAAAACGAAATGTATTATGACTTTGGACTCGCAATAATGAAGAAGCTCAGAGACAGAGTCAGGGGGAAGATTGTGTTCGAGGTCTACAAAGAAATAGACGCAGTTATATTTAAGATCTATTTTAAAGACTTCAACTTTAAGTATGTTGTAAAGGATGTAACTGATATTGTCTTACTCGGAAGTTCCGACATGGTGATTAACGAGATTTTGAAGAAGTACCGTGAAGTAGTAATGAAAGCCTTTTTCAAGGGCGAAAATAAATTTTAAAAGGAGAACAAATTTATGGCAAACAGAAACAGTATCAAGAAAAAAGGACCCTCTTACAAGCAGGTGTTTGACACATGTACAAACTACCAGAAGAAAGCAGTATTTTTGCTGGCAGGTTGTATCGAGGAATCTAAGAAAGAGGTCGATGTAGAAAAACTCGTAGAGGCACACAAAGATGACAACTTCCTCACAATTGGAGATATTCTCGGCAGCCTCACGAAAGAACAGGCTCAGGCCGTTGATTATATTTTGAAAGCCGCAGCTCGTGTACATAATAAGGAATTAAAAGAAAACGAGGAGGAAACCGATGGAGTTCATGAAACTTAATAGCTTTCTGGGTAAGCAGGTAAGTAAATTACTTAATAAAGCACTTAAAAAGAAGTTCGGCTTTGACCCGGATATTTGTGTTAACAATTTAAATCTGCAGGAGCAGAACGGGTTAATGATGGTTGAAATAAAGTTGTGCATAACAACACAGGATTTCGATAAAGTCATTGAGGAGGTAACAAAATGAGCAAGCTCACAGTATTTCTTTTATTGCTTCTATTATATTTCCTTATCGGACTGGGATTGTTCAGTCTCGGCGTAAAAGGTATGGGAGGTAAGGAAGAATATTTAAAAAGTATCAAACAAAGACATCCAGTGTATTATGAAGCAGCATTTGAATTGGCTAAAACTCTCGTGATGTTATTCTGGCCTTATTTTTATATTAAGGCGATAATGGAGAGAAGAAACTAAATTATGGAGGACAAAGCAACTATGGATAAAAAGTATTGGGTATGTAATATGTATGCTGAAGAAAACTTAACAATTGAGGAAATCGCTGGTGCTTTAAAACTTCCGCAGCGAGAAGTGTACAGGATTCTTAAAAAGGAGGGTTTAGTATAATGGTTAAAGGATGGACCAAGCGAGGATTAGAGAATTTAGCAAAGATGAAGAAGGCTTATAATGAGCTATCTTCTCCAACACCTCAGCGAGTTGCGGATGCAATCGGTATGACAAAGAAAGCAGTTCTTGACCATTGGTCACAGATAAGCGGAAAAACCTGGGTTGAGGATATGAAGACTAAAATAAGGGCCTATCTTATGATTTTCCCGGGAGCAACTGCGGATGAGACTGCTGAATTCATTGATATTCCTGTCAAATCGATTTTAAGTGTTTGGCCGGAGGTATCAAGCGAGTTTAAAACTATCGAGGATGACGATGCTCTATTAGCTTGTGCCATTCAGATACCAGATTTTATTCCTAAAGCTAAGAAAATCAAATGTGCCGACGGAACGGATTGTTATGACGTAAATGAGTTCTTTGGGATTGTAGAGAACGGCGGCGAGTGTTACAAGAATGTTCATTACAAAATTCCGAAAGGATACTCAGACACTTACAAAAGCTCTAAATCAGATTTTTATATTTAATGGGGGATAATAATTATGGATACGGAAGCTTTTATTTTAATCGGAACACTTGTTGGATTATATTTTATCAGTTCCGTGTGGGAATATTTCAGAACAAAAAGACTTAATAAGGAGGACTAGTATATGAATAAAATTGAACAAAAAATTAGAGAAAACATTTTAGCTTCTGTTAAAAAATACTTTTCCAAAGCTATAGTAGTTAATGACGAAAATATTCTAATTAAAAAAATAGGCATTAGATTTATTTTTTCGGAGGCTTTTTCAGCGAACCTAATATTATTTTATAATATTCCTTTAGGCACCTTTTATGGGTTTAAGGTTCAAAAATTTTTACATTATGCTGAAGGTCCAGAAATTAAATGCAAAAGTTTTGAAGAGGTCAATGACATTCTTAGAAAATGTTGTTCAGATGTTAAGGAGGATAAATAAATGGATAAAATGGTAAAACCTGTATTTCCTAAAAGTATTGAGGAACATGATAAGGAAGTTCTGGAGGCATGGCGCCCTTCTCATAAGGATCCGGAATTATTAGAAATTGAGTTGAAACTAAGGAGTTTGTTGAATAAAGAACTGTTTAGATACTATATACAAACTTTAATATCAAAAGATCTTTACAGTAGTGTGGATGTACATTTTCACAATAGTGATTTCTATGTATATATCACAACAACATATGATATGTTTGACGAAGAATTCACAGGTGGTTTTAAAGTTAAACGAATATACATAACTCCACATGAACGTTCTGGGGAGATTGACTGCTCAAAGATTCAAGAAGTAAATGATATTTTGTGTAAGTGGTTCGATATTAAGGAAGAATTCACATGCAAATATTGTGCTGATGGGACAAATAAAAGCGGAGAATCTTTATTCAACGAAGACATTTTTACCCTCGGTGGAACCGCCTTTTTGAAAATTGACGTCGGCATCTTAGATGACAATAAATTAGGATTATTAACCACAAATTCCAGTGAAGATACAATTTTTCACACAACAATGAAGATTAAGCATTGTCCGATGTGCGGACGGTTACTCGACAACAAGCACGAGCAGGATAATTTAAGGCAGCTTATGAAGGAAACCATGTTGATGCAAAATAAAGGAGGAGAATAAGATGTTTGATAAAGCTTTTGTATGGTCTGAGATGAGGGTTAAAAGCTTGAGTTCTAGCGCTTACTCGTTTTACTTAAAATTTCCAAAGATTTTAAAGGAGTATTTGGTATATGTAAATAAACATCGCGATAAATCATACGCGTTTATGTTTGGATGTCGTAGTATTCAGGAAGTTGGTGATTGGAGAGTAGTGCTTATTATTAAAGAGCCAGAAATAAATAATTTTATCACAAATGAATTGACGGTAGATGATACTATTGATTTCTTCGTTGACAGCGAAGAATATTCGTGTGGGATTGCATCAAGAGGTAGATATATGCTCGATTTTAATGCCTATGGCGAAGTCGAAAGATTGATTAAAAAATACACGGGACGCGTTGTTTTAGGTTTGAGTACTTGTCCCCCTTTTGAAGAATCGGTAAGACGTGAGCTTTATAATCAACTTGGAATCGCCGAACCGGCGGAAACAGTATATAAGATTGATACCAAGGTTTGTAAAAATCTTATGCCGTTATATGACGGCATGTGGCTAAAAGACGAACCTCATCCTTATGGCTTATTAGCATCAGAGCAGCGGTTAAAGGATAAGCAGAACGAATTGATCAAAAACGAGCTTAATGAAATTCGATTATGTGCGGCTGCGAACCCTATTTATAAGGTCTGGGCAAAGACACTCCTAAACAAATATTTCGGTAGGCCTATGGTTTTTGACGGAAGAGATCTTAGATATTCATTAGAAGATGTTAGCAACATACATAAATTATACGAGGTGGCAAAAAATATGAAAAACAAAAAAGAAAACGAAAAAAGTAAAATGGTAGATAAGCCTTTCTATCCGATTTCAGCCCTTTCGATTAAGAAAGTTATATTTAGTAATCCGGTGACAACTGTTATTTGGAGTGATGATACAAAGACTCAGGTGCGGAAACAGAAAGGTGACAAGTGGGACATGGAGAAAGCTCTTGCTATGGCAATCTGTAAGAAGGCCCTTGGTAACACATCTTACTTCAACAACTACTTTAAGAAGTGGCTCTCCGAAGCAAAAATAGAAGACCCTAAGAAAAAGAAAGCTGAGAAGAAGCGTAAGAAAGAGGCGGCTAAACTCTATGGCGTTATGATGACCGGAACAACTGAAGAGTTTACAAAGGCTGTCGAAGAATCAAAGAAGAATATTTTACACACTTCTTAAAAGGAGAATAAAAGATGAAAATACAAAATAATAGTTATATTCGGTGCAAGAGTCATGAAGATATGGTATATGTAAAAATAAGCCTTATGGACATCGGCATCGAATGTGAAACCGTAGAGGAACTCAACGGCAAACCCGGTTATTGGGTGCATACCATAAAAAGAGGAGACGAATAATAAAATTTTAAAATGGGTGGTGCCGAAAGGTTAAATGGTCTTGACTTAAGCAGCAGCCACAAAAAGGAGATTTTATGGAACATTTAGCAAAAGTGTTTATAGGAATTGCCGAAAGTGTCAGAGAATTGAGCGAAGAAGAAAAAGCTCTATTAGAAGCTCGCGCTGAACAAATAATAGAATACGAGAAAGCACTCAGGGAAAGAGCTGCTAAATTATCAGAAGCTATATTAGAGCCCTCATCAGCCGTTTTTCAACCCTTAAAGTATCGTACTCCAGAGACAATAAAGCGAGATATTAAGCACGAGAAAAATCCTATGAGATTAAGACAACTCAATCAGGAGCTTAACATGTCATACAAATTTTATAAAGGAGGAAAACAAAAATGAAGTATATTTGGCTTTGGATACTGGTGATTGCATATACGGCTTGGTCCGTAGCATCACTTATTGATATTTTTACAACTACTAAAGATTGGATTGATTGTAATTTGGAAGAGGTGAACGATGAGAAAAACATTGTTCCCGTTAAAAGAAAGCGCTGGGTTTTCAATAGAGACTTTTCCGATTTACTATTCGATTTGGAAGGTTATGCAAAAGCGTGGATGATAACAACAATTGTAATTATATTTTTGGCCAGCTTAATCTATTGTTTGTTTTTCTAAAAGGAGGGTCTTATGCTTATTTACACATTAAGCGACATAATAGCTGTAGTAATAATTATATTTCTTATAGTTGTTTTTCTTTTAGCAGCTCTGATTACGAGAATTTCCAACTGGTTTGACAGATGGTGGAAAAAGGACAATAAGGAGGACAAAAAAGATAATGTTTAATGAAGTAGGTGAGGTTATTATTTGGTTTGCAATTATATTTGTAGTTGCGGTTATTGGAACTTTTGTTTCAAATGTATTTTACACAGAAACTGATGATGAAGTATTGGAGCTTCTTGACAATGAAATCGATGGTTCCAAGTACGATTACGACGGGAGCGAACTATGAGTGATTACTTACATGAAAATGCGGTTAAGAAAATGATTGATTCGAACCCTCAAGTTTTTCAGTCCGCTTATGCCGAAGTTACTATTAGAATACCTATTGATAAAGACACAAAATACCCGGTAAAGATATTTACAGAGGACGATACAAAAGAAATGATACTCGAAGTCCTTAAAGATATTAAGGCGGAAATTAGTAATGCAACACTTTGTCTTATCGATGATAAAGCGGTTTTTAATGTACGGCAGATAGAAAACATTATTAATCAAAAAATGGAGGAGCATAAGAATGTATGATCAAAAATTTTTATTAATAATATTTATATTTTTAGCTGTGACGGGTATTCTACAAAACGTCCATGAGGGCGAAGAATGAATAAACGACAAGCAAAGAAAGGTATAACTCCACATGGCTCTTGGAGAGGAATAAGAAAGGCACGGTATTGGTTATCTTTATGGCCTCTACCGAGATGGAGAAAGAGAGCAAAATGTTTTTTTAAGAAAGTAGGTAAAGAATAAAATGAGCATGAAAGAATTAAAACCTTGTCCATTCTGTGGAGGTAAAGCGAGATTTAATGAGTTTGAGGCAAGTGGAAAGTATATGTGCGCGGTTGTCTGTGATACAAAGGGATGCCGAGTAAATGTGTGTAATACCTTGCATGTTTGGAACGCTGAGGAAGAAGCAATTGAGGCGTGGAATAGGAGGGCAAATGAAAGATGCTGAGGTTTTAATCGAGGCAGATAAAGAGTATGAAGTCGAAGCGGTAACCCGTGGTAACTGTATGATGTGTGGAAAAGAATTGACCGAGGGATTGTTCTTTTGTAAGGAATGTGAAGACAAAGCAAAGAAAGAAGGAAATAATCATGGAAAAGAAAAATTGTCCTAACTGCGGTATGCCTATAACCGGTGAAAAGTGTGAATATTGTGGAACTGTTTTTATTGACTGGGCCATAATAGATATGAACACTCCAGTCTTTATTAAATTTCGGCATAATGGAAAAATCATGAGAGCAAAATGTATTATGAGTGAACTTAGCTTAAGATGTAATACTCCAAGCACAGAGCTTTATGCCGATAACGAAGTGTATTTAACGAAAGAACAAGCAGTTCCTGAGATTGATATTCATTTATACATGGAACCATTTGATGTAAACGGATTGAGATGTAACTACATGGTGATTGATGAGGACGAAGTTGATCAAGAAACTTTAAAGGAGATAATTTAAGGAGGAATAATAATGAGTAATTTAGTAGATTATGCAAAAAGTGAATTAAAAAGAATAGGTATGATCGATAGCGGTGAACCTTATAATGATGCAGTAACAAATTCAATTCTTGAATTAATTGAAACTTTTAGTAAACAAGGACACAGCGGATTTACTGCTCCTTATACTATAGGTGTATTTGCTCGACTTGCAATGTTCAAACCATTAACGCCTTTAACCGGTGAAGATGATGAATGGCATGAAACAGAACCCGGTCATTATCAAAACAATAGATATTCTGCGGTTTTTAAGGATAAGGATGGTGTTGCTTATGATATTAATGGCAAGGTATTTACAGACGACGGAGAAACTTGGTATTCAAGCAATGAATCAAGAGTAAACGTAACGTTTCCATACACAGTTCCTGATAAACCGGAGCATGTATATTTAAATAAAAACCAGGAGGATAAGAATGAGTAAAATATTAGCCTTGGTTTTAAGCATTTTGGTTTCATTCGGTAACGTCGTTGACATTGATATTCCCGCAACAGAAAGTCCTGAAGAGTTCTTATTATGTGGTTTTACTCTTGAGGATATTTATGAGATGGCGAATACAACTATGATTGAAGCAGGCGGTGAATCTTACGAAGGGAAGCAGGCTGTAGTTGCCACTTTAATTAACCGTTATAACTCTTCAAAATACCCCAATACAATTCCTGAGATAATAGCAGATGGATATTCTACAAAACGAGCAGCAGTAGTAACACAGGAGTGCTATGACGCAGTTCTTTGGGGCATTCTCCATCAGGATATTTTCCCAGAAGACATGTATTGGTTTCATAGCAATCATTATCATACAGAAGTTGAGGGTAAGCGTTACAATTATATTCAAATCGGTAACAACTACTTTTCGACAGAGAGGAACTATGGTGAAAATTAAAGGAAAACAAATGAAAGCTTGGATGTTTGAAAACCCGATTACACATGAACGGTTTACATTATCCGACGCTCAAATGGATTCAATAAATTTTCATGTTGGTGATTGGGCAAGGGAACATGGATACGAGTTAGTAAAGACTTTTGATATCTCGGAGGACAACCAATGACCAGACTAGGATTAATTAACGCGATATTTAACATACCTCTTCATTCGGGAGCTTGTCCTTTTATGCACGCATGTAAAAACTGCAAGTACGAGAAAGACAAACCTCGTTGTAGTGAAGCATATTGGGACGAGGAAGTAACACTAGAAGAATTAAAGAAACGACTCAGTCGACTTTTTCCTGGCACATTCTCATAAGAAAGGAGGGATCAAAAATGAAGAAAGCACAAACAAAACCACCGCTTGGTGTAGAACCTGCATTCATATCTTCGGATAGAAGGATCGAAGAACTCGCAAAAGCTATAGAAAGATATTCGGGTTTAACTTTGTCTATGGAACCTGGGCATACACAATTAATACGAAAGTGGGCAAAAGAGATTCTATTTCATTGTGATATTTTAGATGAAATAAGCGGCGGAGAAGAGAAACCGATGACTCTGAACGAATTGCGAGCAGCCTATGGTTTAAAAGCGGTTGAAGCTTTTTCTGATATAAGGATAAAAAATGATTAAAGAACAAGTATTATATTTATGTGACCCGAAGAAAAACAAAGGGTGCACGGTACCGTGTTGTTATGGAAAACCGAACATACACCCAGACTGGGGCAAGTGTAAATACACAGACGACCCCAAGTATTCCAAAGACGGTAAGGAGTACTGGTATAATCCAGAGACTTCTAAATATGAAACTATTAAAAAGTAAAGGAGACAAAACACTATGAAGAAAGTATTTATTATGACACCTATTGAAATCAACGAAGAAGTAACCACAGAAAAGATCAACACTTATATTCGTAAGATGTCCGGTGCTATCAAGGCGATTCTTGAGGAAGACATCGAAGTAGTAACCAATTTCTTCCTTGAGCCCGTAGGCGTAGATAAAGATGGCGAAAAGATTATGCAGGTACGCAACCACAATGATGAAATCGCATACATGGCCGAGGAGCTTGCTGCTATCAAGGAGTGCGATTATGTTGCAGCTCCCAATTATTGTCCTGGCGGTTCAAACGAACTTTGGTCTTGCAACTTTGGTTTATCACATGAAAGATTATGGGTGAACGGACGCAAATTCATTAATCTTCCGATTTATGTCACTGATGATGGAGAGCGTCGTGACTGTTGTAGAAGACCCGTTAGTAGATACGACTTCTAAGGAGACTATAGAGCTTATGGATAAAGTTGTAGAGACATTTTACAATCTTGACCCAGACTTCAAGGAATACGTAGACAAGTATGTTATAAAAGAAGCGATTACTATAGAGGAAGCCATAGAACATAAAATCGTTCAATTATATTTGGACTATCTCGAAGAATCCAAGAAGTAAGTCCATGACCGCGAAAAATTCGGATTGTAGAATGAAGTGGAAAAATGTTCACCAAAAAGGAGGATTATATTTATGGACAGACAGTTATTACAAGATGCACTCGACTTTGCAGGAACGCGAGTTGAGGAACTTGAGGAGACGGTTAAGAATACCGACCCCTCAGCAAAAGGTTACAAGGAATTAACCGAGGCATACAATAAGTGGACTGACCGGTACAATGAGATATATTGTCAGTTGAACGAACTTGACAAGGTTGATGTTGAGTACGAAACTCTTAGACTCGAACAGGATAAATTAAGATTCGAACAGGAGAAGTTTAAGTACGAGAAATCGACCAAATCAAAGGACGATTTAGCGAATTATATTATCACCGGAGTCGAGATTGGAGCCAAAATATTAGTTCCAGTACTGATGCTGATGGGCACAACGGCACTCGGAAAACTGGCTTATGCAAAGGACCTCGATTTGAGCTTATGCAATGGTCGAGTGTGGAATGAAGGAACGAGTCTATTGAAACTCGCAACAATGAAAATTTAACACTTTAAAGGAGACACTTGGAGAAATCTGAGTGTCTCTCTTTTTAAGAGGAGTAAGTATGATAGGAGATCCAAAAGAAGTATATTTCGATGAGTATTGCAGTAAATGTGAAAACAAAGATGTAAGTGAAAGCGATGTAAACGGCAAGTGTTGGGATTGCTTAGAGCAGCCAACAATGGTCGATTCACACAAACCATTATATTTTAAGGAGGCAGACACCAATGAAAAACCCGCTCGCACTCATCAAGAGCAGCCCGGTAGTAACTAAGACTATCGAGGTAGCAACAAAAATTTACCTTAACCACGAATCGCTCATCTTAACGAGTGGTACGATTGGTTTCGGTATGGCGTCCACAGCAATTGCTATGAAGAACGCTGTGAAAATTAACGAAACAGTTATATTTACAAAGGAAGCCCTTGCAGAATGTAATACTAAAGAAGAGAAGAACGACGTGTACAAACTCTTCCTGCAGGAAATGGCACCACTCGTAGCACCAATTATATTATTCCAGGGAGCTATGATTGCATGCTCTCTTCTTTCTAAGAAGAAACTCGACCTCAAGGATAAGAAGATTGCAGAGCTCGCAGGCGCGCTTAGTATTGCACAGACAGCTGTAACCCAGTATCAGACGTTTGCGCACGAAGCTGAACAGTCTCTCGGAGAAAAGAAGTATGACAAGCTTCAGAAAGATATTTCCGAGAATATTAAAGTAGATGGTAAAAGATTCAATGCATTCCCTTCAGAAGGAGCTCCTGGTCAGGTTCTTCTTATTGATAAGTACACAGGAAGACCATTCTGGGGAACCGTACAGGAATGTAAGATTGCAGCTGAGAGACTGTCAGATGCTCTCACGTCCGGCCGCGATGATGTTGTCACCATCGAAGACTGGCATCTCAACATAGGTAATAATGATCTTATCGGAGATGGAGAGTCTGGAGTGCTCACAACCAAGTTCGGCTACAGAGTAGGAACATACGGCTACGATGATATTTGCGCAAAATTCACTGACGCGCATTACGTATACCCGAATGGAACCGTAGTTCCGGCATTTATTGTGCGTTTATATCCTGAACCCGCATGCGTGGAAGAGGAAATTGATTGAAAGGACGAGGCGTTACTGTTATCCGAAGACCAATGGTATTTATATTTGGAAAAGGAATACGGTTATGAACGCCCACGATACATTCGCGCAAAATTCAAGTAGTATTATGAAGGGGTAACCCTAAAATAAAAATTAAAAGGAGATAAAAATTATGGCAAAGAACATTCAGTTTGAACAGGAGAACAACGAAGGATTCGAAGAAGGAGCAGTAGTTGAGAAGGAAGCTAAGAAAGAGAATTCCTTAATTAGCAAAGTAAAGGGACTTAAGAAATGGCAGATAGGCCTCTTGATTGGAGGAGCAGCCATCGGTCTCGGATTTGCAGGAACAAAACTTATCAAGGTTATCTTCGGCAACAAAGAAGCTGCACAGGAAGTAGTTGAGAACGTCGTTGAAACAACAACTGAAGCTGTATCTGAAGCAGCACCTTTTTAATTGAATATTGAGAGAAGTCGAAAGACACTCGGAGAAATCTGGGTGTCTTGCTTCTGCTCAAGAAAGGAGAATTATATTTATGGCAGACAACAATGACTTAAGGGAAATCCCTAAGCATGACATAAAGGTTAACGCGAACATACAGGAGCACTCTTTGTTAAAAGATATTACTAAGGGTGCAATGGAAGAAATCATCGTTCCTAAGTCAAAAGGATTGATGAGGGATATGTTCTCAGGAATCATCGGTATGTTCGCGGATGCTCTTAAAGATTCACTCGATAGGTTTTTATATCCTGACGGAAACGCACCTACGAGAAGAAGTCCTGGGAGTAGTACATATACAAGTACTACAAACTATACGTCGTTTTCTCGCCCGATAAATAACTATCAGCCTAGCTCACAGCAGAAGGTTGGACAGAGAGCAGGCAACGAAGTTAATCTTATTTGGGTTGAATCCGAAGAGAAAGCAAAGCAGGTAATCGGAGCACTCAAGGAAGATATTGTAAACTATGGTAAAGCCAAAGTAGCAACTCTTTATGAGATGACAGGCCAGCGCACAACATTCGCTGACTTTAAATTTGGCTGGACAGATGTTAATGCCCTTGGATATTATGAAGACCGCAACAGACGTGGAGACGAGTTCAGATGGTTCCTGGATTTATCTAAGCCGGTTGACATAACTAATATTTGAAAGGAGTAATTATATTTATGAACCTCAAAAGAAGCTTAAAAGTTCTTGGAGCAATTTTGTATAAGAACAGAGCCAAGATCGAATTCATAGCGGGAGGTGCACTGGCTGCTACAGGTACCGCTATGATAATTTCTAAAGCAAGAAGAGCTGCTGAAGTGGCAGATGAGCTTGAAGCCAGAAATAACGCAATCCGAAGGATGGATTCTCATGATTCGTGGGAGAGCAAAGAAGAACGCAGCGAAACAAGAAAAGACGTTATCAAATACGCTGTTACGGAATACACAAAGTGTTATTGGAAGGCGCTCGCTGTAGAAGCTTTCGGATTCACTCTTATGGGAATCGGATTTGGCACTTCCCAGAAAGAACTTTCTAACATGGCAGCACTCGCTGCATCTTATGCAACCACTTTAGGTCTTGTCAAGGAAAGAGTAATCGCAGACCAGGGCGAAGCAAAGTGGCAGGAGTATTTGTTAGGACCTCAGAAAGTTACCGTTGAGGTGCAGCCTGATGGAACTGTGATTCAGACAACAACTCCAATTGAGAATCCAGGAAGAGGCGCAAATCTTCCTCCTTATAGCTATTTCTATAGCACTTCCAAAGACTATGAAAAAGACCCTAAAATGAATAAAGACCGTCTCGAATGTCAGCAGGGATGGTTGGATGATAAGCTTTGGGCAGAAGGATATTTGCTCACCAATGAGATTCTCAAGGACCTCGGATTGCCTCTTGTTAAATCCGGTTACACTTCTGGTATTCTTGCAGAGTATATCGACCCTGTAACAGGTGATAAAGTAAGAAATCACATTGATCTTGGACTCAACGCACAGAACGAAGCTGCACAGAGATTCAGAGATGGCTTAGAGCCTGATATTCTCTTACAGTTGAATGTCGAGCCCAACATTATCGACAAATTAAACTTTTTTGACATTTGATATTTTTGAAAGGAGACACACCATGAGTAACACATTGAAGATATTAGGAGCTATCGCAGCAGTAGGAGCTGTTGCCGCTACGACTTACGTAGTAGTAAAGAAACAAGAGAAAAAGAAGTCTGAAGAGAAGGTTGCTTTTTATGGGGCTGACGGTTCTGTAACTTACATCGCACCCTCTGAGGAAGAAGTTGAGAAGAAAGAGACCGTAATTGACAGGTTTAAGTTAGCAGCGCAGAAGAAGACAATAAAGATATTTACATGGATTATTCTTCATAAGAAGCAGCTTGAGGCTCTTGGTGTCTTAATGAGTGTTATCAGTGGTGTCTTCAGTATTGTATCTGCAGCGAAGGAATATTACACGGGTAAGAAACTTCGTAAAGAGATTGACGCATTATATTTAGATAGGATGGAGTTCCGCAGTGCTTGGAACGAAACTATCGATAACTACAATGAGTCTCTGCATTCAATTAAAACAGACATTGAACACTTAGAGCACATAATTAAGGAAGGAGCATAAGCATGGAAAAGGCACTAATGGCGACGGTTTGTCTTGTCGTTGGTACTGGTTTGGGCTTTACCGTAGGATATTACCTCGGTAAGTCCAATACTCAGACTGTTAATGACAATGATTATGTTGAGCCGATTAAAGTAGAAAAGAAAGATATTTCCGAACCCGAAAAAATCCAGGGGGAAGAAATCCCTGTAAAGGCTGCAAAAATTGCAAAGCCGGAAGAACCCGGTATCAACTATCGTCAGTTTATAAAGAAACTCGGGTATAAGCAGGAAACAGAACACCCTACAGATGACGAACCGGGAGACGATGATATTCCCGAAGGTCTCACCGAGGAAGAGGAAGAAGAACTCAAAGAAGAGTGTCAGGAAACCTATGAGGAGCGCTTAGAGCGCGAAGCACAGGAAGACGCAGAATCTGTAGAGGAGTATAAGAAAGAGCACGAGGGTAAGATTGAATTAATGTCTGAGGACGATTGGAATACGGATTTCCCGGAAACGGATTATGACCGTGAAGATCTCTATTACTTTACAGACTCCGACATCATTACAGATGAAGATGGACATCAGGTAGATGAGAACGAGTATATTGGTCCTACTGTAAGGCAGGTTGGATGGATGGCACCTGGAAGTCTTGACGAAGTTATTTATATTCGTAACCATCCTAAGGAAAAAGAGTTCAGACTGTTCAAGGAACGCTGTACAGTTGAAGATTGGTTCGCTTAGGAGGTGTTGCAATGTCTGATTACCTGACGTGGCTTGAATCACTCGTCGATGATGGTGATCACTCAACACTAATAAGATATTTGCATGAGCAAACTTTCAGATGGCAGTTTACTTTAGATGAGAACCGAGCTGCAGGCGGTATCAATCTAAGAAGGACTTTCTCCTATGAAAATAGTATTGATATTTATGACATAGGCACTGGTCCCTGTTCTATTCTGGAAATGCTCATCGGATTAGCAGACCGTATGACAGAATTAATTCCGGGTGATGTGTTTTATTGCTTTGGTCTGCTATTGCAGAACCTCAACTTAGCACAGTTTGACGATAATCACTTTGACGAGCGTAGAGTCAATTATATTTTGAATACTTGGTTAGACAGAGAGTATAACTCAAAAGGTGAAGGCTCACTATTCCCTCTAAAGCATTATGAGGGAGACTGTCGTAATCTTGATATTTGGGGACAGATGAATGCATGGATTGCAGAGAACTTCCCTCATACAGATGATTGGCTTTACAACTGAAAGGAGACAATTAATGAATAAAGAGTTCATTATATTTACACTGGTTAGTGGTTCTTTGATTGGTGGAGCATTGGCGCTTAGCCAGTATAATGCCAACAAAGATAGAGAATTAAGAGAAAAAGAAATCGAGAACCAGAAATTATATTTCGACAAGCTTTCACCGGAACAGGTCGAGCAGCTTGAGAAAGACAAACTTGAAGTAAAGAAGGCTCAGATTGAGCTCGACAGAGCTGTTGCTGAAAAGAACAGGTCCGAAGCAGAGCTTAAGAAGACAGTTACAGACTTCAAGGATAAGATTACAGAACAGATTCGTAAAGAAGTTAAGCAGAACATCGAAGGAGACATGCGCCGGACTTTCGATGACTGGGCAACTAAGTACGAAGTAAAACTTGATAGCAAGGTTGACAGAGTTGTGAGCCGTATCGACACACTTTCCGACAAGTACGGTGGTGTTAAGATGCCTACAACAGCCGCTCCATCTATCAATGTTGTGAATGCTCCAAACACAAACAACTAAAAGATATTTTGGGAGGATTAGGGAATGTTTGACTTCCTAAAAATAATCAAAAATTATCAACGAGGTAGATATTATTATCAACCCACGTTCATTACAAAATCCTCCATCAAGGATGTCATGACAAGAGGCGGCTCGTTTTATGCAATTTATGACGAGGAAACCGGTCTTTGGACTAAAGAAAAGCCGAGAGCAATTGAACTTATAGACCAACAAGTAAGAGAGTATGCTGAGAAAGACTCAGGAGAAATCGCCATGCAGGATGCTGAACATGGGCCTGTAATAATGTCCATGTCAGACTCTGCGAATCACTTAGTTGAGAGATTCGAGAGATTCTGTAAGACGATGGGAGACTTTTGGATTCCTCTTGACCAGAAAATGATATTTTCAAACAGTGAGGTTAAGAAAACAGATTATGCTTCAAAGAAGCTGGATTACCCTTTACAGGAACAACCAACACCTTACTACGATGCGCTTACATCGGTATTATATTTACCAGATGAGGAAGAGAAGTGGGAGTGGGCTGTAGGAGCAATGATTTCTGGTGACAGTTCCAAAATCCAGAAAATGTTTGCTTTCTATGGAGAACCCGGTAAGGGTAAATCCACAATCATCTCAAAGATATTTGCTGAGCAGATTTTCGGAGACGAGGACGGTTACGCTAAAAAGTTCGAAGCAAATAATCTGTGTAACGGCAATGACTTTGCAACTGACTTCTTAGCAAATGACTCAATACTTGTTTATGACGATGATGCTGAAATGGGAATGATTAGTGTTAGGTCTACACTTAACAAAATTATATCCCATGAGAGTGTAAGAGTTAACGGAAAGTTTGAAAGGACTTTCTATACGAAACCTAAGTGTATGATATTTGTGGGTTCGAATGACCCGATTCAGTTAAGTCCTAATTCGGGTATGAAAAGAAGACTCATTGATATTCGTCCAACAGGTAACTTACTTGATGCATCAACCTACGACGATTGCATGGAGCATATTCCGTTTGAGAAATCAGGAATAGCATGGAAATGTCTGCAGGTTTACAAGAAGTTAGGTCGTCACTATTATGACCATTATATTGCCGAGGATATGCTCGCAAGAACTTCACCGTTTCATAACTACGTTATTGAGAACGTTATGGAACTCAAGGATGGAATCAGTCTTGCAAATGCTTATGATATGTATCTCAGATATGCGGAGACGTGTAAGTTTAAGAATGAGATGCCCAGGTACAAATTCAGAGACACTCTGAAGTTATATTTTGATCAGTACGAGGACAGTAAGTTCAGCGGCTTTAGATGGGACAAGATTGGTAAAGAGAAACCAGCAGAAGTTAAGATTGATATTTCTAGTTGGCTTAAGTTTGATTGTACAACCTCACTCTTCGATAAAGTATTTGCAGATAGACCTGCTCAGTATGCCTCCGAAGATGGTTTCCCTTCTTGCAAATGGGAAAATGTTAAGACGACTTTGTCGGATATTGATACAAGCAAACTTCATTATGTAAAGACAACTGAGGATATTATTACTGTTGATTTTGATAAGAAAGATGAAAATGGCAATAAGTCTTTGGAGCTAAACATCGAAGAAGCTTCCAAATTTCCTCCGACTTACGCCGAATTGTCTAAATCCGGTTGTGGGATTCACCTAAATTATATTTATACTGGCGGAGATCCCGATGAACTTTCAAGGATATTTGCACCAAACATAGAAGTAAAAGTACAAAAAGGTAACGCAGCATTAAGGAGACAGCTCACAAGATGTAATGATTTACCAATCGCTGAGTTAAGTTCTGGGTTACCATTAAAAGCGAAAGGAGTAAATAAAATGGTTGACTGGGATGGCTATAAAAGTGAAAAAGTCCTAAGGTCTATGATAGTCAAAAACCTTAAGAAAGAATACCACCCTGCCACCAAACCTAGCATTGACTACATAAACGATTTGCTTAATAAAGCATACGAGTCGGGATGTACTTACGATGTAAGAGACATGCAGAATGATATTCTCAATTTTGCTATGAATAGCAGTCATCAGTCTGACTATTGTGTAAGAGTAGTATCAAACATGCTTCTCTGTTCGAAAGATATTCTCGACAAAGAGCGTGAAGATGATATGGAGTCTGTAGATGAGAATGCACCGATTGTCATCTACGACGTGGAAATAGCACCTTCCTATAAGCAATATGTAGCCTATTGCGAAAAGAATGATATTCCGATAAACCCTAAAGTCCCTAAGGATTCGAAAGCACACTTCTTAATTTGCTGGAAGTTCTTAGATGATGAGAAGTATATGTGGGATAAGAAGAAAGATATTCTGTTGAATCCTGCTAAGAAGGTTAAGTCGGTTTCTAAGATGCTTGACCCTAAGCCGGATGATGTGGCTAAGCTGTTTAAATACAGACTTGTAGACTTCAACGGCAGGTCATATGATAGACACATGATTTGGGCAGCTTCTCAGGGTTACACACCGGAAGAATTATATTCTCTTAACACGAGAATTATAGCCGAGAAAGACAGTAGGGCCAAGTTTGGACAAGCGTACAATCTTGGTTACACTGATATTCTTGACTTCGCTTCCGGAGATAACAAGAAAGGTTTGAAGAAGTGGCAGATTCAGTTACACATTCGTCATAAGGAATGGAATAAGCCTTGGTATGAACCAATCGCTGATGAAGACCTGATTGAATGGACCGATTACTGTTCTAATGACGTAACAACAACTGAAGCTTTGTTTGACCGTTTGGAAGATGACTACGAAGCTAGATTGATATTAGCCAAGATAGCTGGTGGTACACCGAACGATACAACAAACACACTTACAACCAAGTTATTAACTCACGGTATTGACGACCCTCAGTCTCAATACATATACACAGACTTGTCTACGATATTCCCTGGTTATGAGTATCATCCAGAAGGAATCCCTAAGGAAAGATATTCTGATGCCCCGGGCACTAAAGTATCAACTCGTAAATCTATCTACTTGGGTGAAGACCCTTCGGAAGGCGGGTTTGCTAATTGTCCTAAACCTGGCATATATACAGATGTTGATTTGTTCGACATCTTATCAATGCATCCTCATAGCGGTATTGCACTCAAGGCATTTGGAAAGATTATTACCAAGCGTTATGAGAACCTTGTAGAGGCACGAGCGTCTATTAAACATATAAGGGAGATTGGAGATGAGTATTACAAAGAAGCACTCCGAAGAATGGAAGCGCTTAAGGAAGGCTCTTCTGAAGTTATTAAAGATATTCTTGCTGGATTATCTGGAGATACTCTTAAAGCAAAGTGTAAAGCAATCGCAAATGCACTTAAGACAGCAATCAACTCAGTCTACGGACTCACCTCAGCAAAATTTGACAATAAACTCAGAGACCCCAAGAACGTAGATAACATAATTGCTAAGTATGGAGCTCTGTTTATGATAACGCTGAAGCACAAACTCCAAGAGATGGGCTATACAGTGGTTCATATCAAGACAGACTCAATCAAGGTAGCTAACTGTGATGAGAAGTGTAAGAAGTTTATCATGGAATTCGGTAAGAAGTACGGTTATACATTCGAACACGAAGCTCATTACAGTAAGATGTGTATTGTCGACGACGCACAGTATGTAGCATTTGAGGATGAAGCCGATGGCGAGAAACTCAAGGAGCCGTTCTGGACAGTAACAGGAGCAAAGTATGCCGCACCGTATCTGTTTAAGAACTTATTCAGTCACGAAGAAGTAACATTCGATGACTATCCTGAAACTAAGTCAGTTGATGACGCAGCATTATATTTGGTTAACGATAACGGAACCGAGAACTTCGTAGGAAGAGTTGGTTCTTTTGTTTGTGTAAAACCTGAGTATGGTGCACAGTTGATTAGAGTTAAAGGAGATAAGCGTTCAGCCGTAACCGGTACGAAGGGATACTACTGGGCAGAAGCTGATGCTGTTAGAGAGCATCCTGAAAGACTGAACATGGATTACTACAGAGCTAAGTGCGATGAAGCGATCGAATCAATTAACGAGTACGGAGACTTTGATATTTTCTCAGAGTCTCCTTTTACTGGCATGAATCCGCCAGAATAATACGTGAATAGGAGAAAATTAATATGAAACTTACAATTGACAGAAATGGACGTTCCGAAACTTTAATGATTGAAGGTGCAGGTCAGGAAGATATTCTTCCCGGTAGTTTTAGAAACTTCAGAGGAGAGAAGAGAAAGAGCAAGAACGGCACCATCGTTAACGACGAAGGTAAGAGAAACTTCACCCTAGCTCTTAACCTTCCTGTAGAGGGTCTTGATGACCTTGCAGCACTCGGATTGAAAATCAAGGAAATACCTGCAAGAGACGGTGAAGAGTATGGTGATGAGCCTCTTAGATTTGTTAAGGTAAATGTCGCATACGGTGGTAAGCAGCCTCCCGAATTGTTCTTGGTAAACGACAAAAAGATGAAGCTTCTTACCGAGAACGAACTTGCTCTTTTAGATGGAGCAAGATTTAAGAGTGCTGATTTGGTTATCAGAACTTATCACAGAGACGAGACCACATGCACATTATATTTACAGAAGGGCTATTTCACACTTCAGCAGGATCCCATCTCTGCTAAGTATGCTCATCTGGACATCGATGAACTTGGTGTTGATTCCGACGGCGAAGAGCTGCCTTGGGATTAAGATATTTTAAGGAAGGAGGACCAACAAAATGGCTAAGAAGAAAGTAGTTGCTTGGTATGAAGGTCTTAACGTTAAGTTTGAACACATATCAGCAAAGGGTAACTTGGTTTGTAAGAAACTTACCAAGAAAGATATTTCTGCCATTAAGGCCGGCGGCCACAGAATTCGTAAGATTCCTAGTGGCTACTTCGTAATCTCTGAGAAGTAAGGAGAACGTATGAACACGGAACTATACCCGCATCAAATTGAAGCGCTTAAAAGAATGCACAATGGTTGTATTCTTGCTGGCGGCGTAGGCTCCGGGAAGAGTAGAACTGCCCTGGCTTATGTGTTTATGCATGAGCTGGGCGGCTCTCTTCGAATTAACGGAAAGGGCGTTTATGCTGACCCAGAGTTACCAAAAGATATTTACATCATCACCACGGCTAAGAAGAGAGATGAGAAAGAGTGGGACGAAGAAGTAGCGTACTTTGGTCTACAAAATCATGTCAAGGTAACAGTAGACTCTTGGAACAATCTTCCTAAGTATAAGAACACAATAGGAGCAATGTTCATTTTTGATGAGCAGCGAATAGTTGGTTCTGGTGCTTGGGTTAAGTCTTTCTTAAAGATAGCAAAACGAAATCACTGGATATTACTCAGTGCAACACCTGGTGATGATTACCAACAATACATCCCTGTACTTATAGCAAATGGCTATTATCGTTCAAGGAGTCAGTTCAAACAAGAGCACATGGTATTTAAACCCTATATGAATTTCCCCTGTTTAGACCATTACATAGGAACCAAGAGACTGGACTTTTACATAGCACAGATTCTGGTTACTATGGAATTCACCCGTAACACAGTAAGACACTATGAGCAGATTATTTGTAACTACGACAAAGATATTTACAAGAAGGTTATGAAAGAGCGTTGGAATCCATACGACAATTGTCCTATTGAAGAGACTGGCAAGCTTTGTTACTTGTTACGTAAAGTATCCAACGATTCCACTGATAGACTTATGAAATGTTTACAGATAGTAGAACGACACAAGAAAGTAATAATCTTCTACAACTTCTCTTACGAACTTTATGCACTAAGATATTTGTTCTCAGAGAACGGATTCGAAGTGAAAGAATGGAATGGCGAGAAACACGAGCCTGTACCTACGAGTGATAAGTGGGTTTACTTAGTTCAGTACAGTGCCGGTTCCGAAGGATGGAACTGCATCACAACTGACACAATGATATTCTACTCACAGAATTACTCGTACAAAGTCTTCGAACAGGCGTCTGGTAGAATAGACAGACTGACCACGCCATTCAAGGACTTGTATTACTACTGTCTCAGAAGCATGAGTCCAATTGACATCTCCATCAAGAGGGCTTTGAACCTGAAGAAGAACTTCAACGAAAAGATATTCTTACGAGACAGAGAGTACGAGAAGAGTTCAGGAAGAAGGGTGGCTTAATATGCTTAAACAAATTAAAGGACACCCCGACTATTGTGTATCAGAAGACGGTGAAGTATATGCCATTACTGAACGGCAAGGACTTAAAGTATTAAAGAAAGATGTTTCGAATGGGTATGCACGAGTGCAACTCAATCGAAGAAACTATTATGTAGCGGATTTGGTAGCCGAGTACTTTTTACAGCCTCGTCCAAATCCAAACTACAAACTATTCTACGTTGACGGTAACAGAAGCAACTGTGCAAAGGGAAATCTACGATGGATGAGCAAATCAGACATACAAAGATATTCTCAGTACACGGTTGAATACCGTCAACAATATTTAGGAGAGTGGTAGATTTTTCTATTGCTCTCTTTTTTGCTTACCCCCAGACCTAACGTGTCAAATTCTATTTGTATAATAGAGAGGGAGGGAAAATCTTGCATAAAACTAAAACAAACCCCGTTCAAAGTAGCAAGATATTCTCGCTCTCTTTGTCTTTTCGTGAAAGGAGACAAAGATTATGTTGGAGAGAGACTATCAACCAAAATTAAAAAAGAAGTTAAAAGCTATATTTCCACCTGGAACAAAGATTCTTAAGAATGATGCCAGGTATCTTCAAGGTATTTCTGATTTACTTGTTTCTTACGGCGCTAAGTGCGCTTGGCTGGAAGTCAAAGATTCACAAGATGCATCTCATAGACCAAACCAGGATTTCTATGTAGAGCAAATCAACTCTCAAGGAGGTTTTGCAAGATTCATCTACCCCGAAAACGAAGAAGAAGTAATTTCTGAATTAAGGGGGTGGTTTGGAGTATGAGCTTTATTTGGCATGAGCACCAATACGATGTTCCTAAAGATGGACACGCTTTACTTGGCGGTTCTAATTATGCATGGGTAAACTATGATGAAGAAAAACTTTACAACTACATGGTTTCAATCTATGCTAAGACAATAGGGACACTCGTACATGAACTAGCAGCGAAGTTGATAAAGAACAAACTCAAGGTAAACAAAAGTGAAGCTAAGAAGATGATTATGCTTCATCTACTGGAAAACGGAATTCCCCGTTCAGTTATCGATGTAGAAAGATATTCTGAAAACTTTACTGCTTATGTAAATGATGCAATAGGTTTCGATATGAGACCCGAACAGAAATTGGTTTACAGCCAGAACGCTTGGGGAACGGCCGATGCCATTGCATTTAACGAAAAGAAAGGTATTTTAAGAATACACGATTTCAAAAATGGTGTTACACCACCAAGTCTGCACCAACTTGAAAACTATGCTGCTTTTTTCTGTTTGGAATACCACATTCTTCCAAAAGATATTTCTATGGAGCTTAGAATCTATTGGCTGAATCAGATCATTACCGGTTTTCCTACGGCAGCAGACATCGTTCCTATTATGGACGAAACAATTACAAAAAGTAAATACATTGACACGTTAAAGGAGGGTTAAGCCATGGAAGAGTTTCTGATGCATGCCGGTGTGGCTCATGATGAGAACCCTCCGACAACTGGTTCAGGAAGATATCCGTGGGGTTCAGGAAACAGACCTCACCAGCATTCATGGGATCTTAAATCCAGATACGAAAAACTCAAGGCATTAGGCATGACTGAGAAAGAGATTGCCGCTGCTATGGGTTTCACTAAAGAAGAATGGGACAACGTTAATCACCAGATGGTTCAAGGAGGTCACATTGCTAAACTCAGAGCCGAGAAAGAAATAGCTGTTGCTAATGTAAACTCGGACAAGTATGAGGAAGTAATGTGGTACTACAATCACATCGACCCTAAGACTGGTAAGCCTTACACAAGAGCTGAGATTGCCAGAATTATGGGTATTAACGAGTCTTCGGTTCGTTCTATAGAGAACACCAAAACAGCTGCTGAGGATAATCAGTTATTTAGAGCAGCAGAACAGCTTAAAAAGATATCTGCAGAGAAAGGTATCATTGACGTTGGTAAAGGCGTTGAACATGAGTTAGGAATTTCACCTGATAGACTTAACACAGTTTTGGAAGTTCTTAAGAATGAAGGTTATACTGTAGAGAATGTTGGTATTAACTACGCAAGTAATACGAATCGCCAGTTCACAATCAAGGCATTATGTCCTCCTGGTATGGAAGGTACCGCCTGGCAGCATAGAGATGAAATCAGAATGTGTCAAGATATTGATGGAATTGACAATGTTGCTACTCTTATGGGTTGGCAGAAACCTGTTAAAGTTGATTTAAACAGGGTAGATATTCTCTACGATGAAAACGGTGGTTCCAAGAAAGACGGAATGATTGAAATAAGGGCTAAATTAGATTCTCAAGGTAATCCTATTCCGGCTTGTGAAGATTTAAGTCTTGGAAACGCCAGATACGGACAGGTTAGAATAGCTGTTGATTGTGGCGAATTAGGAACTCGCTACATCAAAGGTATGGCTGTTTACAATCCTAACCTTCCGGAAGGAAAAGATATTTTAGTTAACTCCAATAAGTCTATAGAAGACGGTGTTAAGAAAGCACTCAAGGATTATAACGAGGATGCTCCTAATCCGTTTGGTGCTACAGTAGTACAGACCTATATCAAGGATAAGAACGGTAACCCAGTAATAGATCCTAAAACAGGAAAACCTAAGCTGTCAGCGATTCAGTTTGTAGGAACTCCTACAGATGATGACCATGACATGCATGTTGAAGGTTCTTGGGGAGATTGGAGTAGAAACTTACCGGCACAGTTCTTAGCAAAACAGAACTTGCCTTTGGTACAGCAACAGCTAAAGCTTAAGACTTTGGAAACAGAAGCAGAGTACAAAGATATTTTAAGCATGACTAATACAACTGTTAAAAAGAAGATGCTTATTGACTACGCTGATGCTTGTGATGCGGCAGCAGTAGATCTTAAAGCAGCTCCGTTACCGGGACAAGGTGTTCATGTAATTCTTCAGTCAAACTCACTCAAGGATAATGAAGTCTTTGCTCCTAACTATGCTAACGGAACAACAGTTGCTTTAGTACGATTTCCTCATACAGGGCCTTTCGAGATTCCTGTTTGTACAGTTAACAACAGCGACAAAGAAAGTAGAAACCAGATTGGTAAGAATGCTAAAGATGCTATTTGTGTAAGTAACGCTACAGCAAACAAGCTTTCTGGCGCTGACTTTGATGGTGATACTTGTATTGTAATTCCTATGACTAGGAAGAACTCTCAAGGTGGTTTTGACAAAGTTGTTAATATTAAGTCTATGGAGTCTCTTCCTGGACTCAAGGATTTCAACCCTACAGCAGAATACGGAGAGAAGAAGTTTCCCGATACAAAATACCATAAGATGACTGCAAAAGAAAAAGGCATCGAAATGGGTGTAGTATCGAACATGATTACCGATATGTATGCTAAGGGTTGTGAAGACTATGACCATCTCGAAAGAGCCGTTAAGTATTCAATGGTTGTAATTGATGCAGAAAAACACAAGCTTAATTATAAGCAGGCTTACAAAGATTACAACATTCAGGAGCTAAAAGATATTTACCAGAAGAAACCAGACGGTTCTTACGGCGCTAGTTCACTATTGTCACAGGCTAAGTCTCCTTATAAGATTGATGCTAGGTCAGAAAGATATTTGATTAACCCTGAAACAGGAGAAAAGCAGTACCTCGCTCCTAAGAAGACAGAAAAGAATGAACGTGTAAGAGTCAAGGTAGAAGCACCCTCTGAATATAGGTGGATTGATGAGAATGGCAGAGCTCATAAGAGTAAGTACATGAAGGATGCCAACGGAAAAGATATTTATGCTACCTATGACGGAGAGATTAAGCAGGATAAGACTGGTAACTACTACTATGACAAAGGTAGTGGAAAAGATATTTGGAAGAACACCGGTAACAAAGTAAAGATTCAGCAAGAGATTCCTAAGATGGAGTATGTCAAGGATGCTAGACAGCTTCTCAGTAGCAACCCTAATGCTATAGAGAAGACCTATGCGGACTATGCTAATCATATGAAGGCTCTTGCTAACACTGCTCGTAAAGAGTACTACCGTCTGCAAAACGATCCTAAGGAGAAAGAAAAGAACAAGATTGACCCTAAGGCCAAAAAGATATTTGCAGAAGAGGTAGAGTCACTTAACCGTAAGCTTGAGAAGGCAGAGAAGAACGCACCCCGTGAGAGGCAGGCCCAATTAATGGCCAACTCCAGAATAAATGCTGCCCTTGCTGCAGATAACGAGGGCAAGTATGATTCTGCAGAAGAACGTAAGAAGCTTAGGGGACAGTGCCTCAAGCAAGCCCGTATAGATGTGGGTGCCTCTAAAGATAGAGTAACATTCACAGACAAAGAATGGGAAGCTGTACAGAATCATGCAATTGGTGAAACAAAACTTAATAAGCTCCTCCAGAATGCTAATTCAGAAGAGTATAAGGCTAGGGCGTTGCCTAGAGAAAGTAGGATTAGTGATGCCAAGAAGAATGTTGTTAAAGCATACTATCAGGCAGGCTATACTTACGAACAAATAGCAGCAATGACTGGTGTTTCACAGAGTTCTATCTCAGGTATTGTAAAGTAAGGAGATTGTAATGGAAGAAAAGAAAGAACTTTGGATTACCACAGTTGACAACCCATTCGATCCCTTCACACAATGGGATAGATGGTTCAACTTTGATGAGCAACACAACTACAAAACATGTGAACGAGTTGCAAGACTTGCACATTGTAACCCTGATACTCTTACAACAAAAGAAAACGATGAATTTGTAAATCAAGCTTTAATTGATTTGTGTGACCTATATGGCGACAAGGTTTATAGGATTGTTGTCGAAGGAGAAACTCAAGCTTGGTAAGGCTCTTTCTATAGTTTTCTAAGAAAATTCAAGGAGTTTTTGACCGATAACCCCTGTTGAAGTTAAACAAACTGCTTTGACAGGGGGAGGGGGTCTCCTAAAATACACCCCCTATCTGATCGCGCCGGACTTTATATTTTCCCCGGCGGGAATTTTTGTGAAACTGTTTTAGATTTAGGAGGCGGCCATGGAGCTATTTCATCACGGAATCAAAGGACAGAAGTGGGGTGTTCGTCGTTACCAGGACTACAATGGACATCATACTGAGCTAGGAAGATACAGAGACCGCCGAAGAGGCAACGTGTTTATATCTGGTACTTCCAAACTACAGGACAAAACTTCGAAGTACTACAGATCCTCTTTACCCAAACCTATTAAGCAGGAGATTGATAACTATATTCGTAACAAGAAGAAGATCATCGTTGGCGATGCACCAGGTCTCGACACAGCTGTTCAGGAATATTTGGCAGAGAAGGGTTACCGGAAAGTTGTAGTTTATGGAACCGACTACACCCGAGTTAATAAGGGTGGTTGGAAAGAAGCTATCAGTGACGGGTCTCAGTACGAAGAAGGTTCTTCTGATTGGCACAAAGTAAAAGACAAAGCGATGCAGGATGATGCAATGCAAGGTCTTGCTGTTATTTTGGAAAACGGTGGAGCTGGAGCAACACGAAAGAATGTTGAAGCTCTCATCAAACAGAATAAGAAAGTTAAGATCTACGAATTACGAGGCACAGAAGTGGAGAGTCTCGATAGATGGGTAGATAAGTTAACTTGATTTACTTTTTACTCTACTTCTACCGGGGCATGAGTGATTGTTATTTTTCAGGGTCTGGTGAACCCTGACTCCTTTCACGAGTTGTCTCCAACAGTCATTTGTGCCTTGATAAAAGTAGAGTAAAAGTCTAGTGAAAGGACAGAAAACACCATGAAAAGACAAGTGGTATGTACTGAATCCTCACCAGATCCAATACAAACTACTTCAATTCTCAAGTCCGCAACACCAGAAGGACGAGAAAACGAACTAGTTGACATGGCATTCGACGAGGTTGCGTGGCGAATCAAGAACCACAAAGCATCCGGAGCTGAATTAGTTCAATTATTGAAAGCAGGATCTGCGAGGGCAGAACTAGAAAAAGCAAAAATAGAAGCTGACTTGGAATTACAGAAAGTTAAAGCTGAAGCAATTGTAGAAGGTAGATCTATGGAAGACATTGCTAAGAGAGCAATAGACATGTTTAAGATCTACAGCGGTTATGAAGGTGATGAAGAAGTATGAGTTACAAAACTTACAGTGAATTAATACTTCTCCCTACATTTGAAGAACGTTTCATATATTTAAAACTAAACGGACAATGCTCAGTAACAACTTTCGGTGGTCATCGACAGCTTAACCAAATGCTATACAAATCTCCGATGTGGTTAGATGCTCGGAGAAGAGTAATAATTCGCGACGATGGTTGTGACTTAGGAATTAAGGATAGACCCATTAACGGTAAGATCATTATTCATCACATCAATCCAATTACGATTGAGCAAGTGATTAACTTTGATCCTGCCGTATTCGATTTGAACAATCTGATCTGTGTATCAGCAGAAACTCACAATCAAATACACTATGGAAACGGCGACATTCTTATACCAAGTATCGTAATCGAGCGAAAACCAGGAGATACAAAACTCTGGTAGGATTAAAACAAGAAAGGAGGGAATAAAGTATGTCAATACTGAACGATGTTAAAAGTTTGGTTGGCATTGTTCCAGACTATGAAGCTTTTGACAACCAATTGTTAATTTGTATAAATTCAGCATTTGCTACCCTCCATCAGCTTGGCGTTGGCCCTAAGGAGGGTTTTGAAGTTAATGCCAACACGGAATGGGACGAGTATATTTCTACAAAGCGTCTCAATTTCATTAAACAGTATGTCTGTATGAAAGTCCGAGTAATGTTTGATCCGCCCTCAAGCTCATTTGCGCTGGATGCTATTAAAGAGCAGATTAAAGAGTATGAATGGCGAATCAATTCAGAGGTTGAATGCTATGGCGAGGAGGATGAGTAAATGGGATATTTTACTAGTGAAACAGAGCTCGCTCACCATGGAATTCTCGGACAGAAATGGGGTAAAGTCAGTGGACCTCCGTACCCCTTATCTACAAAACAGCATACTTCTGTAGTAAGTAGAGCCAGTAATGCTGAAAGACTTGCAGCTATAGAGCGAGGCGGAGGTTCAGCAGCTTCTTTACATACTACAAACGCTAAGAAAACTGGCAGAGCAGGTAAATTACTCAATAAAGTTACCAAAATGGATGTGTCTGCTTTAAAAGTAAGGTCTGCGAGTGATCTCAAAAACGTAAAGAAGTATATAGCAACATACATGCTTGGTAAAAACGAAGTAGATACTCTACTTAAAGCTAACACAAAGTTTAGTAGAATACAGACTTCTAAAGAAATGGAAGAGTTTCCTTTCTACGCAACCTATAAAAAGCATGATGTCAACATGTACGAAGGTCTATTTGGTAAGAACCTGAAGAATAGAGCCTTAGCAGAAGCAAAAGCATCTGGTGACGCAGAACAGATCCAGAAAGCTAAGGATATGGAAGTGTACAGAGTCGAGTTAAAGAATACAAAAGGACTTAAAGTACCTTCCGATGAGAACGCAGGTAAAATTACAGCCGGTCTTCTTAAGGATAAGGAGTTTAAAGAGAATCTTAAAGCTTCCATCGATGATTCCAGAGAGAAGATGAAGAGACCTTCGCAGCAAATGCTCTTTAAGAAAGCTGATAAAGCGCTTGAGAAGCATCCCGAACCTGGTTTGGATAGTAAGGACAAGAAGAACTTATACAAAGCTCTCAACCTTACCCTTACAAACCATAACAGCCAGGAAGTAGCAATGCAGAAAACTTTCTATAACGAAATGAAGAAGAAAGGTTATCATGCATTAGTGGATACAAACGATCAGGAATACAGCTCTTACCATGCTAAGCGTCCTATGATTGTTTTTGACACTACTTCTACTTCAGTTGATAAGGTTCACACTCTCAATGAGAAGAGAGTTAACAGATTAAACAAGGTTTACAATACCGAAAGAATTCTGAAAGAATCAGTTGAACAGATCTTCGGTACTCCAATGAAAGCTTTAAGTCACTCGGAAGGAGGATACGACATGTATTACGCGGTAGATGATACTACTGAAGATCTCCAGCACCATGGCATCTTAGGTCAAAAGTGGGGTGTAAGGAGATTTCAGAGACCGGATGGTACTAGAACTGAACTTGGCAAGAAGCGAGAAAGATTAAACAGTCAAGAGTCTTCACCTAGGCCGATGACTCAGTACGAAAAAGCAAGATATAAGTACGACTCAGAAGGTAATATTGTAAGAAAGAATCTTCAGAACATGACTGATGATGAGCTAAGAGAGGCTACAGCTCGTTATAGATTAGAGAAAGACTATAAAGATACAGTTGGTGATTTTCGTAATAAGAACGGAAAAATTACATCAACCGGTGCCAAAGTAGTTGGTTCCATGATTGCTTCTAGCGGATTGGTGCTTTTATCGAATGCTTTAGGCGGTAAAGAAAATCAGTTAAAAGGCAGAGATTTAGTTAACAAAGTTATGCTTACTGCAGGTACCATTGGTATAACGGTATTAGCTGCCGATAAAGGTTTGAAAGCAGGGTGATTGAATGTTATCCAATACTGCTACTCCGAAATACTATGGTAAGTTCCGGACAGATGTGGTAATGGGTAAAATTCCAGTCAATGAATACGTCTCCATGGAGATGAACCGCATTGACGCTTTAATCGCCAATCCAAAATACTACTATGATGATAAACCAGTAGAAGGCTGGATTGCATTCTGTGAAGGAGAACTTACACTAACTGATGGATCTAATCTTAAACTATTAGATTCATACAAACTTTGGGGCGAACAGATCTTTGGATGGTATTACTTCGTCGAAAGAGTAGTTTGGAGTCCCAATATAAATGGTGGTAGGGGCGGATTCATTAAGAAAAAGTATAAGAAAAGACTTGTACAGAAGCAGTATTTGATTGTAGGACGAGGTGCAGCTAAGACTCTCTATGACACTTGTATACATGCATATTTCTTAACGATTGACCCTTCAACTACTCAGCAAATGACCACTGCACCGACTATAAGACAGTCAGAAGAAGTACTTGCGCCTTTCCGTACAGCTATTGCCAGATCTCACGGTGACTATTTTACGTTCCTTACACAAGGTTCGCTACAGAATACCACTGGAGATAGGGCTAATAGACAAAAGTTAGCTTCTACTAAGAAAGGTATACAGTACTTCATAACTAATTCATATCTCGAATCTGTTCCTATGTCAATTGACAAGCTACAGGGACGAAGAGATAGAGTTGCTACAGTTGACGAATGGCTGTCATGTGACATTAGAGAAGATCCTATAGGCGCTATTGAGCAGGGATCATCTAAATTACCTGACTATTTGATAGTAGCCACGTCTTCAGAGGGTACTGTACGTAACGGTGTTGGTGACACGATCAAAATGGAGCTTATGAAGATCCTGAAAGGTGAGTATGATGCTCCTCACGTGTCAATTTGGTGGTATTGCTTAGACGATATTAAAGAAGTAGGCGACCCTGCCATGTGGGTTAAAGCAAACCCTAACATCGGCAAGACCGTTTCTTACGAAGCTTACCAGCGTGATGTAGAACGAATGGAACAAGCTCCGGAAACCAGGAACGACATCCTGGCAAAAAGATTCGGAATTCCGAGAGAAGGTTGTACTTACTTCTTTACTTATGAAGAAACAAAGACTCATCCGAAACAAGACTTCTGGAACATGCCATGTGCATTAGGCGCAGACTTGTCTCAGGGTGGTGACTTCTGTTCATTCTCATTCTTATTCCCTTTACGGGGCGGAAGGTTTGGAGTTAAGACAATTAACTACATTTCCGACTTTACTTTACACAAATTACCGAGCGCTATGCGAGAGAAATATCAACACTTTATCGATGAGGGCTCACTTGTAGTCATGGAAGGCACAATTCTTGACATGATGGAGGTCTATGACGATCTGGAACTTCGTTACACAACAGCAGGTTACGATATTAGATCATTTGGATTTGACCCCTACAATGCTAAGGAATTTGTCAACAGATGGGTTACAGAAAATGGAGAATTTGCTGTGGAGAAAGTAATACAGGGAGCACGAACAGAATCAGTGCCGCTTACTGAGTTAAAGAAACTGGCATCTGAACGCATGCTCATATTCGATCAGGAGTTAATGATGTTCACGATGGGTAACTGTATCACGATTGTTGATACAAACGGTAATAAGAAACTATCAAAGAAAAATTACGATGCAAAGATTGATGCTGTGGCATCTATGATGGATGCTTTCATAAGTTATAAGCTCAATAAAGATGCATTCGAGTAAGGAGCGCGGAATGGAACATTACGATGGATATTTGGAACATCATGGCGTTCGCGGAATGAAGTGGGGTGTTCGGCGTTATCAAAATTACGACGGTTCATATACTCAAGCTGGTATGAAAAGATTTCGTAAATCTGAAGAAGCTTATGATGAAGCCGACAGTCTTTACAAGTATGCGAAGAAAGCACACAAGTCTACAAAAAAGAATGGCAGTTACCATGATCCGGATAAGAATGCTGATATTGCAGTTCCTAAATCAGTTGTTGTTCAAGCAAAACTTAATAGAAAGAAAGCCAAAAGACAGCTTGAGAAAGATTATAACCATCTTAAACAGGATAAACTTGGTGACCAGGGTAAGAATCTCTATGCTTCTGGTAAGACAATCACAGGTAATACAGCAGTTACAAATATATTAAATACAATTGGAACTGCATCTTTGGGAGCAGCTGCGTATAATGCAAAAACCGGAGGACAGGTGTCGAGTCTTATACGCCAGTATACTGGTTTAAAACTTGATGATAAGAATTTTACTAGAGTCACGGCTGGTATTGGAGCAACTGCTCTTGGTACCTCCACCATTAAAAGAGGCGTTGATGAGTATCAGAATAAGCGCTTAAGAGCTTATTATGCGCACACATCAAATTATTAAAAGGAGGATAAAATGGGATATTTCGATAAATACCTTATGCATGAAGATGGTCGTGATAAGGGTATGAATAGTACTTCCTCCGAGAAAGGCACGGATGGTAAAAAGAACAATACCTCCGAATACAACCATCAGTATTACATGAAGAACAAGGATAAGTGGCGTGATAATAAGTCTGTTCAGGGTGGGGTAAGCTATCATGAATACGACGAAAATGACCCGGATCAGGATAGTAAATGGTTTAAAGAAGAAAACCGATTATTTCCGAATAGGGATTTGTTTGCTTACCAAAAACCAGACGGATCTTGGGTACTTCTTGAGGAGGACATGTGTTGGAAAGTTCCTCCAGGAGTTAAGAAAGAAGATCTAAAAGCTGCTATCGACGCCTTTGAAAAAACGCCTGAATCCGAACTTGTAGAATATGGCAACGATCACGGCTTTTCCAAGTATATTACAGACCACATTAATAAATCCGTTAAAAATGGTGGTGAAAAGGAATTCGACGTCGACGCTGCAGCCAGAGATGTAATACGTGGTAAATACGGTAACGGCGCTGAACGAAAAGCGGCTCTCGGAGATGATTACGCTGAGGTTCAAAAACGAGTTAACGAGATTTTGGGTGGTAAGACCAGCTCAGAACCTAAGAAGACAAGTAAGAACACAAGCAAACCTGTGGATGGTCCTAAAGAGACACCGCATGCAAATTTCCCGTCAAGTAATTCAACAAGTTCAGCGCCAAGAGCCCGTGAAAAGAACGTTACTGGTACCGGTACTGGCCTTTACAGACGAGATAAAGTAGAAGACAATAAACCAAGAAAGCGTGAGAAGAATGTCACTGGTAACGGTACAGGATTATACACACGTGGCAAAGTGGCTCATTCTGAATTCGTAGACCAGTCCGAGTCTCTTGAGCACCATGGAATCTTAGGTCAAAAGTGGGGTGTTCGTCGTTTCGAAAAAGCTGGTGGCGGACTTACTGCAGCTGGTAAAGCGAGATATCAGACCGATAGTAACGGAAACTATAAGAAAATTGGGAATTCAGGCGGTTCTACAAGCTCCAGTAAATCCAGAAAAGCCGAGTATAAGGCGAAATACAATACCTATTCAAAAAAGTATGACGAATGGTCTAAAAAACAGGATCAGAACGATTCCGAATGGAATAAAGTTCAGGAAATGCGAAAAGGTCTTGGTAAGACTGGTCTCACTAGAACAATAAACGCTGCGAGAAATAAGAGTGATGCCGCTAAAGCTTATAATAAGGCGTATGACAAGTGGTCTAAAACGCAGGATAAACTTGATAAAGAATGGGGCGAAGTCAAAGACTCTAAACCTAGTAGATTAACAGATAAGCAAAAGAAAGCTCTTAAGATTGGTGCTGCTGTTACCGCTACTACTTTGGCTACTTATGGTCTTTATAAACTTAATAAGAAAGCTACGGAAGGTATTAAGAACTACGAAAACATAAAAGCTGATGACGCTTTTAAAGCTGCAAGTAAAATGCGGGATGCATATGCTTTAAACATGAGAGTGGCGGCTGATCATTTTAACAACGGCGATCGTAGAAGTTCTGAAGTAATGAGAAAATCCGCTGATAATATGTGGGAAAAAGCTAAAGAATTTTATGCTTTAGGAGACGAGCATGTAAGAAAAGCTGCTCAAAAAAGTTATTCTATAAAGGATAAAGTTGATTATCTTAAAGACAAAAATGTTCAAGAGTATACTGCAGAGTTATTGAAGAAGAATCAGGCAACTCTTTCCAGTTTAGGTTTCTAAAACTTTTAAGGAGAACTCAAAATGCCAACTATAACACAAAGAATCCGTTCAGGTTGGGATGCCTTTATAGGCAGAGACCCTACCAAGAACTTACAAGTTACTCAGGATTTTGGGTACGGTTACGGTGCAAGACCGGATAGAACGCGTTATATAGGAACCAGTTACAAATCGATCGTTGGTGCCATTTACAATCGTATAGCTGTTGACGTTGCCTCTGTTAAAATGGAGCATGCCAAGCTTGATGATAACGGGCGATTTAAAGAGAGTATAAACTCTACATTAAATGAATGCTTAAATGTTGAAGCCAACATTGATCAGACCGGTATGGAACTTAGACAAGACATTGTTGAGTCTATGTTTGATGAAGGTATAGTGGCTGTAGTACCTGTTTATACGGATAAAGACCCTGAAGACGGATCTTACAAAATTTTGGAGCTTCGTACGGGTAAGATTATTGGCTGGTATCCTTATCATGTTAAAGTTCATCTTTACAACCAGGATAAGGGTAAATACCAGGACATTATTATGGAGAAATCCAATGTATCCATTATTACGAACCCGTTCTATACGGCGATGAATGAACCTAATTCAACTGCGCAGAGACTTATGGCCGCGATTAACAAGTTGAATGCCCAGAACGACCTAGCTGCGAATCCTAAATTGGATCTTATTGTATCCCTTCCGTATGTGACAAAGTCACCTCAGAGGAAAGCGGAGGCTAAGAAACGTAGAAAAGAGATCGAAGATCAGTTATCAAATTCCAAACTCGGAATCGCATACACTGACGGAACTGAAAAGGTTACTCAGTTAAACAGACCGATTGAAAACAATCTCTGGCAGCAGGTTAAGGAATTAACCGAACAACTATTTTCTCAGTTGGGTGTAACTCCCAGCATCTTAGATGGTACGGCCGATGAGGCTACCAGAATTAACTACTTCAATTCGACAATTGCCCCCATTTGCCAGGCAATCGTAAACGAATTTAACAGGAAGTTTTTAACAAAAACAGCAAGGGCTCAGAAGCAATCAATAGTATTCTTCAGAGATCCGTTCAAATTGGTACCTGTTAGCCAGTTGGCTGATATTGCAGATAAATTCACTAGAAACGAGATTATGTCGTCTAACGAGATGAGAGCAGAAATCGGTTATAAGCCGGTTGACGACCCTAAGGCGAACATGCTTATTAACAAGAATCTCAATATGTCTGATGAACAAACTGCGGAAGTCTATGGAGGTTCAGCTCCTGGAGAAACTGCCGACGGTAACGGTACAGAAGAGACAACAAATAAGCCTTCCCTATTGGACAGCTTATTAATGTCTGTAGGCAACCAAACAATTAAATAAGGAGGTAAGAACGATGCCTAAGAAGTATGACTTTGCTGGTTGGGCTACCAAAAATGACATCAAATGTTCTGATGGTAGGACAATTAGGCACGGCGCGTTCTCCGCGGACAACGGTAAGAGAGTACCTCTGGTATGGAATCACCGACATGATGATGTGACTGAAGTTCTCGGTCATGCATTACTTGAGGAGAGACCGGAGGGTATGTATGCTTATTGCTCTTTCAATGGAACTGAAAGAGGTCAGGCAGCCAAAGAAACTGTCCAGCATGGCGACATTGTTGCTCTCTCTATCTACGCAAACCAGCTCAGACAGAGAGCGGGTGATGTACTCCACGGAGCTATTAAAGAAGTTAGCCTCGTATTAGCAGGCGCTAATCGTGGCGCATTGATCGATTCCGTTATGGAACATGGTGAAGAATCTGAAGAAGAGGCCGAGATTCAGTTCGTTGGATACGGCGACATCGAGCTTTTCCACGCGGACGATGATGAAGGAGACGAAATGAACGAAGAGAAAAAGGCAGCATCCGCTGAGAACGAAGGCGGAGAAGAGACTGTTCAGGATGTGTATGACACATTGAACGAAAAACAGAAGAAGGTCGTTGCATTCTTAATCGGTAAAGCTGTTGAAGACGCCAAGGGCGATTCCGGTGAGGTTAAACATGCTGACGATGATCAAAATGACGAGGAAGAAGACGGTGATGACAAGACTGTTCAGGACGTTTATGACACCATGAACGAAGAGCAGAAGAAAGTCGTTAGTTTCCTTGTCGGAAAAGCAATTGAAGATACAGAAGATTCCAATGAAGGAGGAACAGATATGAAGCATAGTGTATTTGCAAGTGAGGAACAGGGCAACTACCTTTCTCACGAAGATTTCCAGGAGATCTTTGCTGTTGGTAAACAGATGGGTTCTCTTGCAGCAGCTTTTGAGGCAGCTGAAAATGAAGGCGTTATCGAGCACGCCGACGGTGATTATGGTGTAGGTAACATCGAGTACCTCTTCCCCGATGCTAAGACCATCAACAACGCTCCCGAATTTATTAAGAGAGAAACTACTTGGGTTGACAAGGTTCTTAACGCTTGCCACAGAACTCCTTTCAGCCGCGTAAAGTCAGTTCTTGCTAACATTACCGAGGATGAAGCCCGTGCTAAGGGTTACATCAAGGGTAAATTTAAGAAGGATGAAGTATTAACCTTACTTAAGAGAACTACCGAACCCCAGACCATTTACAAGAAGCAGAAGCTGGACAAGGACGACATCGATGACATCACCGATATGAATGTTGTTGCTTGGCTTAAGGCTGAGATGCAGCTCATGCTCAGAGAAGAAATCGCTCGCGCTATTCTTATTGGCGATGGCAGACCTACTTCTTCTGACGATAAGATCAAAGAAGACCGCATTCGTCCTGTATACAACGATGCAGATCTTTACACTGTTAAGGTTGCAGTTGAAGTTGCAGCTAATGCTACTCCTGGTGACGTAGCTGATGCGCTAATCACCGCTATGATCAAGAGCCGCAAGCTCTACAAGGGTTCCGGTAACCCTACATTCTACACCACAGACGATTACCTTACCGACGCTTTACTGCTCAAGAACGGCATCAACGAGCGCCTTTACAAGAGCGAAGCAGAAGTTGCTACCGCTATGCGTGTTAAGGAAATCATTCCTGTAGAAGTAATGGAAAACCAGCAGATCGCTATTACTGAGAACGATGTAACTACATTATATCCTTTCATGGGCGTATCTGTAAACCTTACCGACTACAACATCGGTACCAACGGCGGCGCTAAGACCGACTTCTTCGATGATTTCGATATTGACTTCAACCAGTACAAGTACTTATACGAGACCCGTATGTCCGGTGCTTTAATTAAGCCTTTCTCTGCTATCAGCTTCTACCTTAAGAGAGCAACCAACTAATCCCAGGAGGTAAATATTTATGAAGAAGATTTTCATTGATGCTAGCGACAAGTATGTTGCAGCAGTAGTTGTTTATGGTAAGGCTTATGACAGCAAGCTTTACGTTGACGCTGAATACACAACTCAGGCTGAAGAAGCTGACGTTGCTGACGCTTTTATTAAGAACCAGCTCGTTGTTATGGACGATGACGTAGCTCTTAAGCCCGTTAAGTTAGATGGCAACAAGGTTCTTACAATTGACTATGCTTCCTCGACCGTATCCGCTACTGAGTGGACCGCTAAGGCAGCTGAATAAGTTTATATTTTGATGGAGGTTGCTCTATGAAGTGGTATGGTAGCATCGCATTCAAAGAAGAGGTGGAAGAAGAGCCCGGAGTATATGTTGCCAAGGTTACTCCTCATCCCTATTACGGTGATATTTTAGAAGTGTCTTGGAAAGAACAGCAGGGAACAAAGATCAATAGCGATCTAAATATTTCCAACAAGCTTTCAATCGTTGCCGATCAACAGCTTCAGAGCAACTTCCACAAAATTGCTTACGTAACATTTGGTGGTGCTAAGTGGACAGTATCAGACGTTAAGGTGAATTTCCCGCGTATGCAACTGTCACTTGGTCCCATCTATACGGAGGAAGACGAAGATGATGACGAGACTTGAGATGAAATCCTTTTTGGAGGGGCTTCTCGGAAACTCGAATGTATATTTTCAGGCTCCCTCTAATACGGGAATGCACTATCCTTGTATAGTGTATGAGTTTGCAGGATTCAACATTGATCATGCAGACAACAAACCTTATTTGGTAACCGGTCATTGGGAGATTACCCATATTTACAAATCAATAAATAACGATTTAAAAGAGAAACTCGCTTTAGAGATTCCTTTCTGTAAGTTTGTTAGAAGAGATGTAGTAAACGGTACTTACAATGACCATTATACAATTGACAAATAAATTATGGAGGTAACAAGATGCCTAATTTTAATTTGGTATGGGATCAGCAGGGCGAGAAGAAATTCGAAGCTGGTGTTGATAGAGGTGTGCTTTACCCTGGCGTAAGCGGCGCATACCCCAAGGGAGTCGTATGGAACGGCTTCACAAACGTAAACGAATCTCCTGAAGGAGGAGACGCTCAGGATTTCTATGCCGACAATATTAAGTACGGTTCTCTTCGAGGTGCAGAGAACTTCGGTGGCACAATTGAGTGCTATATGTATCCTGATGAGTGGAAGGCTTGTGACGGTCGTAAAGAACTTCTTCCCGGCGTTACAGTTGCTCAGCAGAACAGAGCAGCATTTGGTCTTTCTTACAGATCTCTTATCGGTAATGATACAGATCTTCTTGATCATGGATATAAAATTCACCTTGTATACAACGCTTCTGCTTCACCCTCTGAAGTAAGCCGTTCAACCATTAATGATTCACCTGAAGCAGGTACTATGAGCTATGAGTTCAAGACTACCCCTGTACCCGTAACCAGAATCGCAAACGCTAAGGCTACATCTCATATCGAGATTGATTCCACTAAGGTTACCGCAGCGCAGCTCACAGCAATCGAAACAATTCTCTACGGTACAGCAGGTACTGTAAGTTACTCTGAGGTTGCAGCTTCAATAGGTGATAACCCCGCAAGCGAAGGCTGGTATGAGAAAGTTAATAATGTTTATGTACTTTCTTCTGATACAGCTGTTGATTCTGAAAAGACTTATTACGAGAAGACAGTTACTGGCGCAGTTGACGCTAGACTTCCTCTTCCTGACGAAGTTTATGACATCCTTACAGCTATCAACAACTAATTAACAATAAAAGTATACCGGGGTCATTAGAGTTCTCTAGTGGCTCCGGTTTTTACTTTATTCACCTGTGCTCAAAATGAGCTTAATTTGAAAGGAGTTTAAACCAATGTTAAAGAAAACCATTAAATACGAAGATTACTTAGGAAATGTAAGAACTGAAGATTTTTACTTCAACCTTTCCAAGATGGAGCTTGCCGACATGCAGATGGCTGTAGAAGGCGGCTTTAACGTTTTTCTTGAGAAGATGGTGAATGCAGACAATAAGAAAGAAGTGTACAACGCTTTCATCGAGATCGTACTTGCTGCTTATGGCGAGGTTTCTGATGATGGTAGATACTTTCTTAAGAAAGACAAAGACGGTAACAAGCTCTCTGACAAATTCCGTCAGTCTCCTGCATATGAGATCCTTATGGACGAGATTACTGAAAATACAGCTACGATTGCTGATTTCTGTAAGGCGGTTATGCCTAAAGCAATACTCGACGCCGCTAATGCTAACGACGGCAAGTTCGCTCCTCAGGACCATAAGAAGCCTGAAAATCTCAGAGCTTACGATCCAAATAAATAAAAGAGGTAATAGATGTTTAAGATCAAGATACCTGCAGAAACTCTATGGGATGAAGAGAAAGAAGAATTCATTCTGAAACCAGGAAGTAAGGCTTGTGAATTGACTCTGGAACATTCGTTACTCTCGATCTCCAAATGGGAATCTATCTGGTGTAAAGCGTTCTTAAAAGACGATGATAAGTCTGTTGAAGAGACTCTTAGTTACATCGAGTGTATGATAGTTTCCCCTTCTAATGTAGATCCTGAGATCATTAAAAGAATCCCACAGGCTGAATACGAGAAGGTTAATAAGTACATTAACTCGCCTGCAACAGCAACTACTTTTGGAAACCCGATGGGGAGAGGTGTTGGTAGACACAGTGAGATCATTACATCCGAGTTAATTTATTACTGGATGGTTGCTATGAACATTCCGTTTGAGTGCCAGAAGTGGCATCTTAACAGACTACTCGCTTTGATCAGAATCTGTGAGATTAAGAATAATCCAAAGGGTCAGCCCAAAATGTCCGCTAACGAACTTCGTCAGAATTATGACAAACTGAACGAGGAAAGACGTAGGCGGTACAATTCAAAAGGATAAAGGAAGGAGACGAAATGGGAGTACGTATTACGAGTAGTGGTAACTATTCGAAGACTTTACAATTTCTCAACCGTCTCCAGCATAAAGATTACTTAAACATTCTTGCGGAGTACGGTCGCCGAGGAGTTGATATTCTTCGGTCGGCCACTCCCAAGGACACGGGTAAAACCGCAGATAGTTGGTATTACGAGATCAAACAAGACCGTGAGAGAACTACTATAAGTTGGTGTAATAGAAACATTAATGACGGAGTGCTAATAGCTGCAGTTATACAGTATGGACACTCTGCCGGTGATGGCTATTATGTCAAAGGCGTAGATTACATCAATCCAGCCATGAAACCCGTATTTGACGATTTGGCAAATGAATGCTGGAAGGAGGTTTGTAGATCATGAGTTTTGTTGATGAGCGAATTGTCAAAATGTCATTTGATAACGCCGATTTCTCATCAAAGATCTCTTCGACAATCGGTAGTATCACTCAGCTTAATAAAGCAACCGACGAAATTGCTTCCGATTCCGGTGGTGGACTCTCTCTTATGGGAAAAGCCTTCGAAAAAACTGAAGCGCTGGCAACTCAGGCAGGATTTAAAATCCAGGATGTTTGGCTTAAGGTTGCTAACATATTTGAAGATCAGATCGCAAACAAGATCGTAAACACCGCAAAGAAGATCGGTAATGCTTTGACTATGGAAGGTGTTAGCGATGGTTTTAAAGAGTATGAGCTCAAAATGGGCTCTATTCAGACCATTATGGCAGGTACCGGAGAGTCTCTCTCAACAGTTAACGGATACTTAGAAGAGTTAAATAAGTACTCCGATCAGACCATATATTCATTTGCGGATATGACTAATAACATCGGTAAGTTTACTAACGCCGGTGTAAAACTGGAAGACGCAGTAGCAGCGATTAAGGGTATAGCAAACGAAGCTGCTATATCTGGCGCTAACGCTAACGAGGCTTCCAGAGCAATGTATAACTTCTCGCAGGCATTGTCATCTGGTTATGTAAAACTAATTGACTGGAAGTCTATCGAGAATGCTAACATGGCTACTAAGAGTTTTAAGGAAACATTACTCGAAGTGGCAACCACTTGTGGAACTGTTGAAAAAGACGCAAGCGGTATGTATAAAATACTTTCCACTAACGCTCAAGGTAAAGTTATGGATGAGATGGTTAGTGGTACAAAGAACTTTAATGATTCTTTGCAGCAGCAATGGATGACAACAGAAGTTCTTACAAAAGCTTTAAAAATCTATGCTACAAATGTAGAGGATTTAAAAGATTACGAGAAAGAGGCATACGAATCGGAACTTAAAGCAATGGGCTTTAACTCTGAACAGATCAAACACTTTGAAGAACTCGGTACAAAAGCCACTAAAGCAGCTTCCGAAATTAAAACCTTCACCATGTTAATGGATACTCTTAAGGAAGCAATCGGATCTGGATGGGCAATGACATGGCAGACCATCATAGGTGATTTTGAACAGGCTAAATCGCTTTGGACTGAAGTCGGTAACGTTGTTGGTGGCGCTATTGATAAGATGTCAGAGTCCCGTAATAATCTTCTTAAAGAAAGTTTACAAACCGGATGGGAAAAGTTTACATCAATTGAAGGCGCGGTAATTCCTGCTGCAGATAAGTACAGAGAAACTTTATTAGAGATTGGTGTTGCAAGTGGTAAACTTACAAAAGAGCAAGCTGACGAAATTGATTCAACAGAAGCTCTTGTTAAATCGTTTCATGAACTTGAATGGGTTACTGGTGATACACTTATTACTTCTGTAAATAAGTACTGGAATATGCTTTCTTCTATGACTGAAGAACAGAGGAAAGAACAAGGTATTACCGAAAAGCAGATGACCGAACTTCAGAATTTAAACAAACAGCTGAAGAGCGGTGCTATAAATGCTGACGATATGGCACAAAGCATGAACAAACTCGGCGGTAGAGAGAACATAATTCAGGGTTTGAGCTTTGCTTTTCATGCTTTTGAAAGTATTTTAAAAACAATTGGAGAAGCTTTTAGAGAAATATTTCCACCTTTAACATCCGGTGCTTTGTATAATGCCACCGAGAAGTTTAAGATGTCAATGGTGAGCTTTTTTAATTTGTTTATAAAATCAACAGAAGATGGAAGAACTCGTCTTGATAATCTTAAGAGAACAGCTAAAGGTTTCTTTGCTATATTTAAGATAGCAGGTAGATTAATTAGTTCTTTTGTAAATGCTATAAAGCCTGCTGGACATACTCTGTTGGATTTATCCGATGGATTACTTGGTATTACAGCAAATATTGGTGATTGGCTTGTTAAATTAAATGACGCAATAGCTGAAAACAAACTCTTTGACAAAGCGTTTGAGAAGGTTACAGATGTTGTAAACAAAGTTTCTGGTGCGTTCCAGAACTTCTCTACAGGTAGTTTCAAAGAGAACATCAGCACAATAATCAGTAAGCTGAAGGAGTTCGCTGAGAATAATAAATTCTTGTCAACTATCGGTGAGATCTTTAAGAAACTCTGTGATGATATTTCAGCTGGTTTTGAAAAGGTCAAAGACAAGTTACAGTTCCTTAAACCTCTTGTAGATGGATTAACTTCCTTATTTAAGGGTTTAATTACTGTAATTGGCTATGTATTCAAGAGAATCGGTGATACTGTCTCCGGTCTTACCGGAAGTAACAGCGGTATTCTTGGATTAACAGGCTTGTTTAACTCACTTTTCAGTGGCGGAATACTTTACAAAATATTCTCAAGTGTAAAGTCGTTCTCTAACATAGGAGAACTTTTGGAAAATGTTGGAGGTGCTTTCGAAGCGTTCTCTAAGAAGATCCAGGCTGAAAACTTGATGAACATAGCAAAAGCTATAGCATTACTTGCGGCTTCATTATTTGTAGTAGCATTAATCGATAAGGAAAAACTTATAGGTGCAACAACAGCTATTTCAACAATGGTTGCTGTAATGGCCGGTGCTATGGCCTTATTAATGAAAGCTATCAACTCATTTAGCACAAAAGACGTAAAGAAGACATTTTCAGCGTTCGGAAAGAGTATCTTCAGTACAGATGCTTCATCTATGCTCAAAATGAGTGTTACTCTTAAGGCTGTATCTAAGGCTTTAATAGCTATGGGTGCCGCAGTTTTGTTAATGTCAGTAGGTCTTAAGATCGTGGCTAGTGCTGCAGAAGGCGGACACTTATGGGATAGCTTTGCAGTTATTTCACTCATGCTCGCAGAGCTCACAGGGGCAGCAGTAGTTCTTGGAAAGTTCGGCGGAAACGGTAAGAACGGGGCTAAGAGCCTTAAATCGCTCACAACGGCTTTAGTAATCATGTCAGCAGCACTGGCTATCGTTGCTAAGGTTGTAGAAGGTGGTAATGCATGGGATGCTCTTAAGATCATCTCGATTATGCTTGGTGAGCTTGGTGGTATAGCGCTTCTGTTAGAGAAGTTTGGTAAGTACAAACTCGGAGGATTAACCGGATTTATAAGCTTGACAATCGCTTTAAACATAGCGGTAAAAGCTGTAAAAGAAATAAACTATGCACTTAGTGTCGAGGGTAACCATATTTTGGAAGCTCTTGGTATTTGTACAGCTATGCTGGCAGCATTGGCTGGAGCTGCAGTTCTTCTTGGAAAGTTCGGCGGATCATCAATTGGTGGCGCTACAGGTGCTATCATAGCTGCGGCAGCTATACTTATCGTTGTCCAGGCACTTAAGCAGATCAATGACTTACTTTCTGGAACTGATAACCACGTATGGCAATCTCTTGCGGTTATAGCTGCAGGATTACTTATACTGGCTGTTGGTCTTAGAACAATGACCTCAACTATGGCCGGGGCAGCAGCATTGTTAGTTGCGTCAGCAGCTCTTGTTGTATTCTCGGCAGCGTTAAGCAAACTCGGAGCAATGAAACTTACTGAAATTGGTAAGGGAATGCTGGCGATTGTTGGTGCTTTAGCTGCTTTGGCAATTGGTTTAAACTTCATGAACACGACCCTTGCTGGTTCTGCAGCGTTACTTGTAGCGGCTGCTGGATTAAGTATACTTGCAGGTGTACTTAAAGTTCTTGGCAAGATGAAACTCAAGGAGATTGTTAAAGCTGTTGTTGCTTTAGGCGCAGCATTGCTGGTTATAGGTGTAGTTGGCTCTGTTCTCGGAGTTGCTTCTCCATTATTACTTGCATTCGGTGCAGCAGTTGCTGTATTGGGTGTTGGTTTATTAGCAGCAGGTGCTGGTTTAACACTATTCGCGGCTGGCTTACAAACATTACTTGCGGTATTACCTCTTGGCGGAACCGCAATAACACAACTCGCAACAACATTAGTCGAGACTTTCCTTAATGTATTAGGATTGATATTGACTAAATTTGTCGAGTTTGGACCTCAGATCGCAGCAGCGGTATTAATGCTTGTTTATATTATTCTGGATGTGCTTGTAACGGCGGTTCCTAAGATCGCATCGGCAGCATTTGCCATAGTTATGGGCATTCTTGAGGTGTTTACTCAGAACATTCCTGAATTGGCTAGGGTCGGTACTGAGATGATCGTAGCGTTCATTCAGGCAATAGGGGAGTCAATTCCTCTGATTGTGGACGAAGCATTTAAGTGCGCAATAGCGCTTATTAATGGTTTAGCAGATGCGATCGATAATAACAATGAGGCACTTATGGATGCCGTTGACAATCTCATGGGATCTGTAATAGATGCCATCGGTCAGTGGCTCGTTAAGTTTACTCCACTCGGTTTATTGATGCCTGAAAAGTTAAAAGAAGGTGTCTTAAGTGGAGACATAAGTCTTTGGGAAGGCTTCAAGGAAATCATTTCCAATACTATAAACAAAGTCAAAGATAAAGTAAGTGACTTTATTCAGGCAGGTAAGAACCTTATCCAGGGCCTTATTGACGGTATTAAAGGCAAGAAGAAAGAGGCGGCTGATGTAGCTGCAGAAGTCGGTAATGATACTGTAGAAGGTCTGAATTCACAGAAAGGTTTAGACGAGCATTCGCCTTCAGTTAAGGCGTACCAGTCAGGTAAATATTTGTACCAGGGCCTTGTAGAGGGTATGGAAGACGGAGAGAGATACGTTGAAAACAGCGCTATCAAACTCTCGGAATCTATTAAGGGTGTGCTGGAAGAAACCTCTGCTCTTGCAGGCGATTACATGGATATTCATCCTGTAATTTCTCCAGTTCTTGATCTGTCAAATGTTAAGGAAATGGGAAGCCTAATTGGTGGTTTATCACCTGTTGCTTCCATGAACATGGCTTCAGTTGTAAACGGCTTACACAACACAGGAATTAAGCAGGCTGAATTAAGTGGTAATCAGATCTCTGAATTGAACTTCAATTCTCAGAAGATTGAGAAGGCTATTAATGACATGTCCAAAGAAGTTAGAGACACGATCATGAACACTGAAATACCTCTTGATGTCGATGTAACAGTAGAAGCTGATGGAGACGCTATATTTAGAGGTGTAAGAAAGGCAACAGCAAAATTTACAAAAGTTAACGGCTATAATCCGTTAGTAACTTAAACGAAAGGGGTTCGGATAAATGCAATTATTTTCTATTCCTACGACGGAGAATAATGAGATAGTCAACAAAGACTATACAAATCGTATTACAGTTCCGTCATATAGAGTTAACGAGTTCGATGAGACTCTTGACTGGAAAGACGGAAATCTGCGTCAACACCAGCATATTGTCCGAACCCGTATTAAGGGAAATTTCACTTTGAAGTTTCTTACAATCGAAGAGTTTAACGACTTCTTCGAAACCCTTGCAGCAAACAAAATTGGCTCTGGTGTATATTCCGGGGCCGTTTTGTGTACTGTATATTTGGTTAAGAAAAATATTACAAAGTCTGCTTATCTGCGTATAGATGCAGACCCGTCAGATACGTTACCATATTTTGGAACTAAGAATTACGACGGATTTGAGGTAAAAGTAGAGGAGGTTTAGTTATGATAGATTACGTTAACAAAGATTTCTTTCTACAGGATTCCATAAATAAGCAGTGGATTATTACAGCAACAAAAGAAGAAAATGATGAAACTATAACAGTTACAACAATCGGCAACGAAGATTTGTTGACTGAATCTATATCATTAACGGAATCTTTAAGTTCTTCCGATGGTCTTATGTTTGGTCGATGTGAGTCTTCCAGAATCGAATTCACGGTTTATAATGCTGTAGCTTCTGTAAAAGGTTGTAAGTTAACTGTTGATATAGTTCTGAATAACGATACAGAGAACCCATTCAGATTAGGTACATATTTTGTAGATTCCGATAGACCTACAGCTAATCGAAGACACAGAAAGATCGTAGCTTATGATCGATTTTATACACTCCAGGATTTGGATGTGAAAGATTGGTATAATGGTCTTACCTTCCCGATTACATTGAAGAATTTTAGAGACTCATTCTTCAATGAGATCGGTATAACGCAGGAAATAACAACGCTCCCTCAGGATTCTATAAGTATACCTAAGACTTTGGATGCAAGTGAGTCCGTTCCGGCAACATCAATACTTCAGTGCCTTTGCGAAATCAATGGTGCTTTTGGTCATATGGGACGAGACGACGTGTTTTACTACAAATATTTATCTACAATTACAAGAGCTATATACCCATCTACAGATTTGTATCCCGCTGAGGATTTATATCCATCTGGGTGGTCTATTGACTTTCCTTTTGAAAAAGGGAACTGGTCTAATGCAGAGTATGAAGACTTCGAATGCAAAAGTATTGACGGCGTGATCATAATGGGCGAAAACAGTGAGATCGCAGCGTATACGAGCCGTGATCCTGAGAATCCATGGGTTATAGAAAACAACTTCTTAACCTACGATCTCAACTCAGCGACTTTAACAACGATGGTTAACAACGTGTTTCCGAAGGTTAAAGGTCTAATTTATAGTCCTTCAAGAATTGACGCTATTGGTAATCCATGTTTAGAGGTTGGAGACTCTTTTTACTTTAATGACGAGTATAACATTGTTGTTACTTATTGCTTAAGCAGAACTTTAAGCGGATTACAGTTACTTATGGATACTCTCGAATCGTCTGGCGAGGAAGATAGGAGCAAAATGTTTAATTCTATTAGTAAACAACTAGCAAGACTTAAGAGTAAATCTCAGTATGATTTAGACATTGAAAGGGCTCGAATAAGAGATCTTGAGGTTGATCACGTAAGTGTATCACAACTTAATGCAACAAACGCAAGAGTCGGCAGTTTGGAAGCGGATCATGTTAGTGTTGCTTCATTGAATGCAGTAAGTGGTCGAGTTGGAACTCTCGAAGCGGATCATGTTAGTGTATCAAGCTTTAATGCTTTAAGTGCATCTGTTAATAGCTTAAGTGCTAAGTCAATAACAACAGATAATCTATCTTCAAAATTGGCTAATTTTTATGGATCTATAGGAATTCATCACGTTATTGGAGATTCCGGATCTGAAATTTTAGCAGATAGATTCGACGTATATAACGGAGGATCTGTATATTTTTATAATTCTGGTAACTCAGCTGTTGTTACTTTAGACTACAATAAGGTTAAAACAATTTTAGAGAGGATATAAAATGGTTACAAACTCTATAGACATTAAGGATTTCGAGGTTACATTGCGTAACTTTATTAATGGATACGATCTTGCTTGGGAAATTAAAGGTCTCGTTTTGGAAAGACTTTTAAATGAGGCTGTAAAAAATTCGAATGACGAAATTCTACAGCAAGCTAAAGAACGAGAATCCGAAGAAAACAAGTGATTATATTTTAAGGAGGAGAAAGTAATGCAGAAAGCTCATGACGCGAGTAAGAATGATTTCTGGCATAATCGGCCAGATACTTCTTCTCCGATTACAGAAACGGAGTTAAACCGTATAGAAACATCAATCGATACAATCGACGACAGAGTTGTTACTTTTGATACAACTAAAGCCAACCAGTCTGATATGCTTCAGGCTATCAAGTCTATAACATATACAGAAGCTACCGGAACATTTCGAATCACATTTTTCAATAATAATTTTATTGATATAAATACTGATTTGGAAAAGGTAGCTATAAATTTTGACTTTGATGACGACCCAACATCACCGCATTATCAAAATATAGTTATAGAACTTGATGATGGGACTAAAAAGTATGTAGATTTATCTGCATTTGTAACCCAGTTTGAATTCCTTTCCACAACTACAATTCAAGCAGTTGTAGCATCCGATGGAAAGGTTTCTTTTAACATAATAAACGGTTCAGTTACAGAAGAAAAACTTCAGCCAAATTTCTTAGCAGATTGTAGATCTGCAAAAAGCGCTGCCGAAACGGCATCCACTTATGCTGCTAATAGAGCAAGCAGAGCAGAAGCATGGGCAGTTGGTAAAATAAATGGAAGCGACGTTCCTAGTACAGATGAAGCATACCATAATAACGCTAAATACTATGCGGATAGTGCAAGAGCTATAGTCGGTAATAAAGTTGATACGTGGAATGGTAGATATGGAACTGTAACCCCAGAAGATGACGATTATGACATAACACAAATAGACCCAGGAGATAATGCAACAGAAGGACAGATTCCAGTTGTAAATTCTTCCGGAAGATTTGCTATGTCTAATGTTACTAGAGGTCATCAAATATTATATGCTGCTAGTGGAACTCCGGCAGCTTTTACTCAGCGTAATGGTTTACATTTTCAAGGAAGTGGTGTTTCTGTAAGTGATAATTCTGGTGCTAGTAGAACTGTTGTTACTATAGGCGGTATCAATTATTTTACGATTTCTGTAAATGATTGGGTGTCAAATTCCGAGTCGGATGCAACGGATTTTCCGTTTGAAGCCCTAATTAGTACAAATTTATATACTAATGAATTCGTTCCAGCAGAGGTATATATATTAGGAGCAGTTTTAAATGATTATCCAACCGATACAGAAAAAGAAGAAATGGGTAAAATAGATCAATATATAAAATTTACAGGAAGCGCGATAAGGCTTAGAGCAGAAAACAAGCCAAACACGGCTCTTACTTTATATATTAGAAGGTAATGGAGGAAATCATCATGAAGACATTAGAACTGGCAGACGGAACAACATTACAGGTTGAAGATGTTTCTACAGTTACGGCCATGATAATTATTAATATTGATTATTCTGGCGTGGATACTATCAGAGGATATATAACTGAAGAAAATTTAAAAAACGCTAAGTTAATCGACGGAAGTAAAGAAACTGTGTTGGTAAACATCATACCGGTTAATGTTGAAACTTATTCCAGATACGAAGGTAATGTAACAATAAGATTAAATCTTAGAGAAAAGACCGAAATAGAGCTTATGAGAGAAGAACTGAATTCTATTCATTCCGAACAGGAAATTCAGGATGAAGCTATTGATTTCTTGGCTATGAATTAAAGGGGGATATCAAAATGGCACAATATTTAGCGTTAAGAATTTTCAAAGGTAAACTTGATTATGACGAAGTTGTTGCAAAATATCCTCAGTTAAAATCGGATATTGATGCCTATTTAGAAGAATGGGGATGGATTAAATGAGTATAGCGATTATAAGAAATCTTGCAAGCGGATCTCTTAATGAGTATTTTGACCCAAATAATCCGTATACGGCAACATTTCAATATTCCGGAAGTAGCGTTGCTTGGGAAGTACCTCAAACCGGTGTATACATGTTCGAGCTTAGCGGAGCTAGTGGTGGCACAGCTAATCGTGCTTCTGGGGCTAGCGGAACATATATCAAATCATATCATCGATTAAAAAAGGGAGATATTTACTACATAACTGTTGGAAGCGCTGGAGCTGGTAAAACTAGGCAATGGAATGGACCTACTGAAAGTTTTGTGTTATCCGGCGGATATAATGGCGGCGGAAACGGATACTACGATTCAAGTAATAATTATTCCTATTCTGCATTTGGTGGTGGTGGCGGAGCTACTCATATATCGAAAGAGACTGGAGGATTAAGCTCTACACAAGATGAAACAAACATATTGGCAGTAGCAGGCGGCGGAGCCGGTGGAGGACAATGGACTTGGACAGACGCTCAAGGCTCTATAGCAGGAGGCGCTCAGCCAAGTTCAAATGGAATTCTTGGTAGTGGTTCAAACTATATTAGTAACAATAATAATCGTAAAGGTGCCGGAGGCGGCGGATTACGTGGTGGAATACCTGGATATTCCGGTACTAGTTTGGCCGCTAGTTATGGAAGTTTTATACAAGAAGTTACTTATGGGGCCAACTCCGGAAATGGTGTAGCGGTTATTACCAGAGTAGCATAAACAGGAGGAAAAATATGGCATTAGAAGCTTATGACGAGAAAACAGCTCAGTTGGTTATAGATTTCTATACTGTTAAAGGCTTTAACAAGATAGCCATTATTTCATTGTTAGCTAATCTTTACGCTGAATCAAAATGCAGGCCAAATAACCTCCAGAATAGTGGCGAAAAGAAATGGAATATAACCGATGATGAGTACACGCATAGGGTTGACGCCGGCGCATGGCTCGATCCTATTAAAGCGCGTCCTTTTAGAAAAGATGGTTCTGGATACGGAATAGTTCAATGGACGTCGGAAGGTCGTAAAGGTGGACTTGAAGATTATGCACATTCGAAAAGAGTATCAATTTCCGACGCAAGTATGCAGGTTGAATATAGCTATATTGAACTTACATCTAAATCGTTTAAAGAAGTTTATGAAGGTATGCTTAATGCTACAGGTTTAAGAGACTGTACAATTCTTATAATGCGTAAGTACGAAAAGCCGGCATCAAAAGACGATCCTGATGCTCAAAATAAGCGCGTCGAATACGCGGAAGAACTGTATAAAAAATATTTTGGAGGTACAGATATGTCATATGCAATGACAGCCAGTACGTTTTTATCAAAGTTAAAGAATGTACTTAATTACAAAACTTTGTATGTTCATGGATGCTTCGGTGCCCCTATGAACGAAAAGTATAAAGAACGTTATAAGAACAACACATCATACAATCACCAGCCCGAAAGGCAGGCCATGATTGACGCAGCAGAACCTGACAGATTTGGTTTTGACTGTATCGGCTTAATTAAAGCAATTGCCGGTAATTGGTGCGCAAGTTTAACATTAAACTATGGCGGTACACAGGTTAATAAGGAAACCAACGGTATCTCTTATGGACCTATGCATATGCCAGATTACAGTGCTAATGGCCTTTTTGATGCTAAAACCAATTATATGGTTGGTATTAGTAAAGATTTCTCGAAGATTAAGCCCGGTGCAGTATTGCATATGGACGGTCATGTTGGCGTATATTTGGGCGATGGACAAGTTATTGAATGCACACCTAAATGGAAAAACTGTGTTCAGTTAACAAATTTAGGCAATATCGGAAATGTAGCAGGTAACTATCGAGTTTGGTCTGAATATGGATATTTACCTTTTGTTGATTATTCAGAACAGCCGGTTGCTCCTGTAACTCCTGATAATTCAGCTTTAAAGACAAAAATTAATGAAGTAAAGACTGAAATCAATAAATTGGTTTCAGATTTAAATGAATTAGAAGCATTACTGTAAGGAGGGTAAATAAATGACCAATTATGTATTTGGTTCGATTCATCCTGTAAAGGTTATTGATGAGAATGTAGCTGATATTGGACCTCTTGCTTTTCAGGGAAAAATCGAGGATAAACTCTTAATGCCCAAAAAAGCTCAGATCCCTTTTATCACGAATCAGTCCACATGCACATTTCCGGACGATTCAAATGGGATGACTTTATTTCTTTATAATATTTCGGACGACAAATGGTACAATTCAACCGATCCGAGTGATTACGTATAAGGAGGTGTCTTATGGCAGGACTTGATATTCCTGATATAGCTGCGGCCAACGCTGCAACCGCTGCAGCTTTAAAGGGGCACGGCATGCTTAAAGGCGACAAGGGTGATAAAGGTGATCCTGGTCCTAAAGGCGATAAAGGTGACGACGGAACTGGCATAAAAAGCGTAGAAATCAATTCAAGCAACCACTTAATCGTGACCTATGATGATGACACCACGGAAGATGCGGGAGGGATTGGGGTTGGTTCTGATGTCGAAGCAAATCCCACAACTACGGGTACTGAGGCACACCTTGATTCAATTGAAATTGATGGTGTTCCTTTTATTAATGCGAAACTTGATGCAGACCTTGCAACAGTAAACCGTGGTGGTGTGAATCTTTTCGACATCAACAATAGTAAAAGCAATTGGAAGCCCACGGCAGCAAGTGGTGCAGCCTATTCGGACGGTGCAACATCAAACAATTCGTACACCACTAACTTAATACCGGCAAACAAGACGGATAAAAGTAAATTTAAAATAAATTTTTCTTCTACACCATCGTATTATAGAACGTTTTTTTATGATTCCAATCAATTGTGGAAGGGTGGTGCAAACAACCTTCAGCAAGACGAGGATGGACTTTATTATATTGATTTGTCGAGTTCTTCCGTTGGGGCATTCACACAAATTTGCCTTGTTTTCACTACCACAAACGCAAGCATGTACAGCAACCTTGTGGTGACAGATTACGATTCGTTTGGCGATGCAAAGACTATCATTAATGATTTGTACCTTTCGGACAAAAACGTTGCGATGGCTAAAAAGCGTTTGGGAATCCCCGAAATAAGCGACAACGTTCTTGAGGGCAAGAAATGGGCGGTTGCGGGAGACTCATTTACAGAGGGCGGTTGGTCGAGAGGAGAAGCACCGCTTATACAGAGCGGTAAGTATGCCGGACAAAAAGCCGTATATCCTTACTTAATCGGAAACCGCAACAACATGACGATTCAAAACATCTTTAGAGCGGGCAGAACCCTTGCACATCCTTCTGATGATTCGTTCACCAACACGTTTGCGGATAACTATCAGAGCATCGATGCCGATGCAGATTACTTAACAATCTACCTTGGCATTAACGACTCCCACCACAGACCGAATGCATACGGAAGTGATGGCGAGGACACAACAGGCGAAATCACACTTGGCACGATAAACGATAACACTACGGCAACGTTCTACGGAGCATGGAATGTCATTCTGACTTGGTTAATCACAAACAGACCCAATCTTAAAATTGGAATCATTGCCTCAAATGCTTGTGAAACTGACGATTATAGAACGGCAACAATTGCTATAGCAAAGAAGTATGGCATACCTTACATTGACTTGAACGGTGACGAGCGTACCCCTTGTATGATTCGTTCAACCAATGCAGAAGTGGAGAGCGACATTAAGACTTTAAGGACTAACAATTGGAGAATTTCCTCAACCAATAGCCATCCCAACGAGGCTTGCCACGTTTATGAGTCAACAATTATTGAAAATTTCTTAAGAAGTCTTTAATCAAAGTAAAGGAAAAACATGGCAGAAGCAAGATATTCTACACTACTTGAAAAAATGAAGAAGGCCTACATCGGCACAGGATCAGGAATGGACAAACTTAAGGCCGGATGGAAATGGGAAAATGGTCAATATGTCAAAGTATGGTCCAGGGCAACAGTAGTATCTTATTACGATGGTGAAACCCTAATGGGTACAGAAGAAGTTGACGAAGGAGAAGATGTGCTACATCCGTCCTTTTCAACAAGTAAAGAAGGGTACACGTTGTACGGCTGGTCTGCCGATGGCGAAAACAGAGAGACAGAGCTTGTG
>Ga0247611_10000829_pt1 | contig 59664 bp, 78 predicted proteins | sample 177DNAGHGhighgp2_FD_192422 | JGI IMG/M metagenome (GOLD analysis project Ga0247611, IMG submission 192422) | Sheep rumen microbial communities from Palmerston North, Manawatu-Wanganui, New Zealand - 1770 DNA GHGhigh gp2 | ecosystem: Host-associated > Mammals > Digestive system > Stomach > Rumen... | reverse complement strand
AATATTTTAATTTTTGATGGAGATACAACTTCACCAGTTTTAGAATTATAATATGTTTTTGTATTAGGATCTAATATAACTTTTTCTTTAGTATCTTTAGTATAAAAAGCTCCTTCTTTTCTTTCTAAAATATCAATTTCAGAGTTTGCTCTAGATATCAATGTAGCAGCACCTTTTTTCCAAGATGTTTTACCAGTTGTTGGGTCTGTTTCATATCGACCTTGATATTTTTCATGTAATGTTTTAATACCATTATCATCTTCAGAAGCTTTATAATCTAGTTTATGCTTTTCAGCATCAATAACAACCATTGAATGTCTTACAGCACGTGCTAATTCATCAGAACTTGCACCTCCTAAAGTCATATCAGTGATTAAGTTAGATATAATACCCATTTCAGTTTGAGTATTATTCATTATCTTAAATTCTTTGCCACCTCTACTATAATGCTCAACACCATTTTTATCAGTCCAATGCTCGTCTGCACCATATGCTAATTTAGTATCAAAATCTTTTAAACCTTCTAATTGTTTAGTAGATTTAATTTTAATTTTATCAGTTATAGGAATAACCATTACAGTATCTCCATCGAAATCTGCTCCTGATAATCTAGCAGCTACTTTAGAATTTATACCAATTGCATCTTTAGGATTTGTTGAAAGATTCTTTCTACCTTCCTCATTTCTATTATTAACTGTAAGAATAGGAATTTCAAATGTTCCTCCATGAGGATATCTTATTAATGCAACTTGTGTACCGTCTTTATAATTAGGTGCATAAACTTCATTATCACTAATAGTTGTTAATGGTAATATAACTTGATACTTTTGACCTGGAAGAGCAGTAGCTTTTAAATGCACAGCACTTGAGTCACAATCATCGGCAAATGATTCTAATAAAGAACGTTTAATAGTAGGATTTGTTAACGACATTATTTCATCATATTCTGCGTATTTTTCATTTAGTGTTTCTTTTAATTGTCTCTCAATTAATTTTTGAGGCTGTTTACTTAAGAATTGAGATGGTAATTTATCGGACCATTCACCCCAATCTCCTTCTTCAGCTCTTTTATTTATCAAAGATAAACTTTGCTTATGTCCAGTAACTGGATCAATATGTGTTCCGTTAGGATCATCAAAATATGATTGGCCACCATTTTCTTTAATAGCAGATCCAAATGGATTATCAGGATCTTTAGCAATATTAGGAGCTATTGGTTTTAAATAATCTAGTTTATTATCAAATTTATTTATAGATTTATTTGAGTTAAACATTACATCAACACCTTCTGGTAAGTCATCAGAATATATAGCCATACCTTTAATATAATGTGTACCATCTACTAAAATTCTTACTTGGGCATAGTTAACACCATCACCTAAATATAAATCTTTAACTCCTCTACGAATTTCAACTTGACCATCTCTATCAGTTCCACCTTGTTCAGCATATCTTATAGCAAGTCTATCTGATGACATAGATGAAGGATATATAAACGATGGTTCAAATGTATCGCCACCATCTCTAGAAGTAATATCATTTAAAGAATGTACTTCGTCAAAGTTGTAAATATCTTTGTGTTCAGTTCCTGGAGGACAAAGAACTTTAATAGTTGTATATTTTCCAGGATTTGTAACTTGAGGAACTCTTCCTCCATAAACTTCATAGCCCTCTTCTTTTAGTATTTCAAGAGCAGCATTCATTTTTTCTTTAGAAATATTAAGTTGACGTTCAGTTCCAACACCAACATCAATCATTCCTCGTTCATCTACTAATTGTGCCAAATTATCAGCTGTCTTTTCGGCAATTGACATTCTAGCTTTTGAATCTGCATTTTTTAATGAACGAACTGTTGATTCACCCTTTAAACCCATCATTTCAGCAATCTGAACATTAGAATATCCTTGTTTAGATAATTGTTCAACTCTTGCTACTAATCTAGCTCGTTGTTCTTTAACTGCTAAAGATTTCATTGCTCTAAGTTTAGTAGATGAAACACCTAATGATTCAGCAATTTGTTTCTCTGTCAGACCTTGTTTCTTTAATTCATTAATTCTAGTAAGAAAATCGTCACTACCATGTTGATTTGGATTTTGACCAGTTCCTTCTCTATATCTTCCTGAACCATGAGGATCTCCCGGATATAACTGTGGAGTTCCATAATGTATTAAAGTGTCATCATCAAAAATATCATATTCTTCATCAGTCATATACTTTAAATCCTTTCTATATTATTTACTAAAATATCGGTAGCATGTGAAATTTTTCTCATATGATCTTCAATTTCATTTGCTGTAGGAAAATATTCTACAATTTCGCCAGATTGATACACTCTTAATTCAAAAGAATATTCTCTTGGTTTAAGTTTGTATTCTAAACATAAGTATGCAGCATATAAAAGTAATTGTGTCATTTTTACAGGATGAACTCCTGTTTTTAAATCATGCACTCTTATTATTTTATTCTTTTCATCTATGCCTAAAGCATCTGATGTTCCGAAAGCATATGTATCATCATATGATAATATAACTTCAGATTTTAATCTATAACCTAAAGCATCATTTACAAATAAAGATACTGTTTCGATTAAAGATTTAGAATCATATGAACCGATAGGAATCGTTGTTCCTGTTTTCATAGGCCATACAACTTGTAAATAAAAATCTATCATATGGTCATCTGTTTTTCTTAATTTCATTTTCATATTGATACAGTATTGAGCAAACTCATGTATAGCCGTCCCAATATCTGTAGCAAATTTTGAATAGTACATTTGTACCAATTGTTCATCTGTTCTGTTTTCCCAAGCAGATTGAGAACAACCTAAATATGCGTGTTTTCCTTCCAATTTTCTATGGTCATTAAAAATGAACATAATATGTTTCTCCTTTGCAAATATAAAATTATTTGTCGAAATGTTTATGCATTTCTTTTAAAACTTCTTTTTCATTTTCAGGATATACAAAAGCCGAAAATGCTCCTTGATTTTTAAAGTCATTAATATAATAATCTTGATTAGGTTGATGAGCAGCATCCTTTTCAATTTTAATTTCTAGTATAGCATACTTTGGTCCATAATAAAAAGACCAATCTGGTATACCTTGAATATAACGACTGTCATTTTTCAAAACTTTAGAACCTGGAAATTCTTTTTTAAGTTTGTCCGTAAATTTCTTTTGGTACTCTGATTCTGTCATGTGTGTTTTCCTCTTAAAAAAAAAATAAAAGTAAAAGGTCAAAATGCCTTTTTCCCCTCATAAAGGGCATTGTATTCGGTGCGAGGCAAAAAATAAAAGGAATTGTGTAGTCTTGCACACAAAAATCATCATGTCAAAAGACAAAAAAATTTTCAAGTTTACTTAATTTAATTAAAAATTTTTAAAAATAAAAATATTTCAAAAAAAGTGTCATTTTGACATTTTCGTTAAATTTATTCGCTACGAATACACCCGTTGTATTCACTGTGAATATTTTTGTGAAAAAATGCGATGACACTTTTAGTCAAAATGTCATTTTTACCAATTCACTTGTCCCCACAGCGAATACATTTCAATTTCGGGTCGTATTTTTTTGACTATTCGTTATGAATACACTTTAGATATAAACCGGGTCAAATAGTGTATCAAATAACTCTGGATTAATATGTAAATCTTTTATTAATTTTATTACAGTTCTATAATCAGGAACACGATTCCCATTTGCATAATTTGAAATGGTGCTCCTTGGGAGGCCAGTAATTTTAGACACAACACCATAAGAAAGACTTCTTTCTACAATAATTTTTTTAAATAATGTTTCATATGTCACTATTTTGTTCACCATCTTCCTTTGGCAATATTTCATCCATAGCTGTATTTAACAAATCCATATTGTCAGTATAGCCTCTACAGTAATCAAGTAACAATATCCATTGGTCTTTGTTTAACCATTCTCTTACATGTTTTCTATCATTATTAAATTTTATTAAGCCACTTTTTCCATCATCTACTGCTATGTAATATCCTAAATCTTCCACCTTAATATTCTTGTAACGAATAATATGTAAGATTTTAGATTTCTCAAAAATATCCAAATCTGGATGTGGTGGCTTACTTAGTCTAGCAATAGCTGTCAAATCATAAGGCTTTATTGTTTTTTTTCTTAATCTAACAAAATATTCAAATCTAGTTTGTTGCACAAGAACCACCACCTGATTCTAGTATAATTAACATACAATCTACCTGATAAAATAAACTTCTAGGATATAATTTAAAAGTTATTTTACCATTAAATTCTTCTTCTAATAATAATCTATAAGATTCAACAACATCATCATACTTATTGAATTTATCAATTAGTGCGCCTTTTATTTTATTCTTCTTTTTATTAGAATTATAAACTTCAGCTACTTTATTGTTAAATCTTTCCATAGATACTAAAACTTTTTTATGATCTTTTAATGTCTTATAAGAATTAATATCTAATAATTCCAATTTTTTGTTTTCTTTTTGTTTCATGTGTTTTCCCTCTTATTATGAAATTATAATTTATTGTTTACTACTAATGTAAAAACTTTTCTATCAAAACTACATATGGTTATTAATATTGGAAGACCATCTTCATTAATATGCCAACTTCCACCATAAACCAAATTGGTTTCGTAATCATTTAGATTACTAACTAAATCCTCAATATCATACACATAATTTAAATATAATACTTTATTATTGTATATAACAAACCATATATCGATTAAATCGAAAATATCGTAAGAAGCATTATCAATTTGTTCTTCTTTAATTTCCTTTTTATCATTAGTTAACACATATTTATTCTTTCCATACCAATTTTCTTGTATAACTTGATGAATGTGTCCATCAACGGTTTTAATGTATTTAATTTTCTCCATCTTATCTCCTAATTCGCATAATATAAAGTAGCTGCACGGCGCTACTGAATATTACTTGCAAAATATTGTTCATTTTAGAGGATATAAAATTTTGACTCAAAACTTGATGTATAACGTTATAGTAACAATTCTATCCGTGCATAGAAGATAATCTTTTATGATAAATTAATAATATTAAGTATTATAATGTCTTCTGTATATTCATCATTTAGCTTCATACTATTTTTAATCTCGTCAATATCATTTACTGAAATTGGTTTAGTACAATCTATAATAGAATTGCATATTACTTCTTTTTTTCTAACATAACTAGTATAGACTACCAAATAATGATAAGGTCTATTTAATTTTTTAATACTTTCTTTATTCAACAAATATTTTTTAATAAATTTGTATTCTTTAGTATGCTCTATAATAGTACCATCTGGTGTTAAAGAATCCTTTATTTTTTCTAAACATTCTAACAATTCCATATTATTTATCATTTCCTTTTAGGACTTTAATTTTATCATTTAAATGTGCAATTATATGAATTACTAAATAATCTTTTCCTTCATTAGTTAATTGCATTCCATTATTTATTAAATATTTATCTGGGATTTCTATATCAATAGGTTCAACTAATTTTACTACGTCATTACCTAAAATTATACTTCCTATGTGTTTTTCCATATTCTTCTCCTTGTTTATCATTTTCGATAACTTTGTTATCAAATTGAGGAGCGAATCCTCTTTCGTTAAATTTCTTTTTAACTCTTATAGCTGTACTAATAGCTCTATCAATATCACTCTTTGATTTTAAGTGATAATAATATAAATTTTTATAAGGTGTATTCATTCTATCAATTCTACCAGCTGCTTGTGTCATTACTTTATAAGAGTAATTTTGTGAATAGAATATAATTGTATCTGTTGACAAACAATTCCATCCTTCACAACCCGCAGTATACTCTACCAAATATACCCACTTCTCCGTCACAGGAATAGCCTCATGTTTATGCCCATTCCACTCTGCCACTGTATAATTTTTGAATATATTTCTAAGAATTTCTAATTCATAATCATGAGAATAGAATATAATAGCTTTCGGATGTTTTTCCACTATTTTTAGTGTCTTTAATTGTCTATCTACAGAAGAGTTAACGCATCTTCTTAAACATAAACAATACTCTCCGGCATTTTCTATTGGTTTATTCTTATATATGTTCCATCTACGCTGTCGAATATAACGATACTCTTCGGTATCATAATCACATACTACATACTCATGATGCTGAATAGTTTCCCTTTCGAATTCCATAGGAATTAATATTTCTCTTTTATAACGAAGTAATCTAGCTTCATTAATATATCTATCTACTTTAGGGTAAATAGTATATGGAGAATATATTACGTGTTTTCTAATAAAATCACTCTTATTTTTAAAATATCCATTAGCGATAAATATTGGTAAGTAATCCATCCATGTATCACCTGGTGTTGCTGTCAACAATACCCATTTATTGTTTTTAGCAATTTCTAAGAATGATTTTGTCCATGTCCCGTAACCAACTACTCGTTGCTCATCAAATATAAAGAATGCATTTTTTACATCTGTATACTTTTTAACATTATTCCACGAATCTACGACAATTTTATTATCGTATTTATTTTGGTCTGGAAATATAGACATTTCGAAATTCGAAAGTTCTTTTTCCCATTCTAACTTATCTCTTTTTTGAGCAGTTGTTATAATATATAAATCACACGGATGTATCATTGGTATTAATCCGGCTTCTGTTATAACACCGCCGTTTTCTTGATTGTAATATGCTAGAGAGGTTAAACTCTTACCAGAGCCAACCCCTCCAAATAATATACACCCATTACGCATTTTAGATAGAGCTTCTTCTTGCCATGCGCGAAGCGCTATCTTTGCCATATTATTTCTCCTTATTTTTCATTAAATAAGAAAACTATAAATCTATAGAAACCTCTTCTTATTAGACTTTCTTTAGGATTAAGTCCAGTATTTTTTGTTCTACGTTTGAATAATCCTTTATTGTATAATATATTATGAGCTTTCCATTCTACAAATAATGAATTAGCATCTCTTTTTCCGAAATTAACTCCCGGCATTTCAAGAAATCTTTCAATTAAAGCAAACTTTAATAAGTCACTTTTAATTGTATAGGAATTCAATATTTCTACTCCTCCTTTTGGAATATACTTTAATTGAACAGAACCTCTATAATCTAATACACTACAGTGCAATTCTGTATCATAATATGTTTGTTCTTCTACATTACTCATAATATACTAATCTTGATTAGGATCAAATTCAACTTCCTCAGGTAATTCATCTTCAAGAATTTGTCTTTCGATTTCTGCCCAATATTCATCATCTGCTGAAATATCATCTTGAACTTCTCTAAGAACAACTTTCATTTGTCTTAACCATAATGTGAAGTTTCCTGATTTTGATGGGTCATATGGATTAACGATAAGGTCAACCCTTTCGATATCAATTGAGTCAGGTTCATCAAGAATTGCTAAATTATGAGACTTAAGAGTCTTTGGTTTAACAACTCCACCCTTTTTAGTAATTAATTGAATAACTGGTGGATTACTTGAATCCATCTTGATGTTAACTTCGATTTCAAATACCTTTAAATCAGGATTTTCTTCATCGAATTGCCACATAGAATATCTGCAATTACCTTTAGCATCTCTTAATGCTTGTAACATATCTTCTGTTAATACTAAAGTAAATCTAGGTCCAACTTTCTTAAATGGTCTTCCACCATTTTTAGGTGTTACCACTTGTTCGGCACCTTTAAAGTTTCTTTTAATAATTACTGCATTTTTAAACATAACTGCATTAGGACTCTTTTGAGTTCCAAACTGCATAGTTGTTTCTAATGCTCTTTCAAATAAATTTTTTGCTTGATTGTTCATTTTTGTTTCTCCTTTTAATAAATATAAAATTTTAGAAAATGAAAGGCTAGTTGTATAACCAGCCTAAATCATTACTTTGTAATTTTGCACTTAAACATGTTAATTTATAAAGAGCCTTTATATAGTATTTATTTCTATTAAATATACTTTTTCTCAAACCCCTTAACATTAATATTTCGCACTCTTGTATTACACTTGTGACTTTGCTATCAAACAATTTCCTTTCATTTTCATCTTTAAATAAGTTATTATTATAAAAATATTTACATTTTTCCTCGATATAATCGATTAGTTTGGTACAACTATTCAATATTGCATTAGTATGAATAGATTTTTTTCTAATTTCATATAATACTACTCCTATTGCTATACCAATACTTCCTAATATCAATTTGTTTGAATTTTTCATAATTTTATTCACCTCTTTCATAATATGAGGTGTTCTTACTGCGATTAAAATGGCATTTCATTAATCTCTTTATCATACACTGGTGCTCCATTTAAAAACAATGGTGATTGATAAGGATCATCTGATACAAACCATTCATAATCGCCATATTCAGATATAGCAGAAATGGCATTATCTACTAAAACATTATAATATGTTAAATCAATATCATCCATTCTTTCAGATGTGTACACTTCTTCAGATTCAAGCCAACGATATCCTTTTGTGCCAACTACAGCATCCATTCCAAGTGTTCCGTCTTTCTTAAGTTGCTCACGAACTAATAGACCGCCACCTTTACCTTCTTTAATAGGACAGAATAATCCAACACGACCTACAAATTTATAATTATGTAACTTATCTAAAATATCCTTTTTAGACATTGTTGAAAATTCAGGATTTAATTGATTTAAATACTTATCAATCGACTTACGAGATTTATCATCAAGACAAGCATAATCTAAATCACGAACAATATTTCCTTTTGCAATAGAACTGTCAATAGACCATTCATTATCATCAATATTGTTTTGCTTTTCAGATTTATCCCAAATATCTTCTATTTTTTCTCTAATATTTAATTCATATTCCATATCTGGATTATTTAAATTTTCATTCATATCAAGATACATTACAGATTTTACTTCTTTTGCCTCACATAAATCTGGGAATGTAATCTCTTCATGGCTGAAACACTTCTTGAATACATAAGGAATAGCGAACTGTGTACCAGTCGCAGTCCATTGTCCACCACTTTCCTTATTCTCCTTACAGGTTTCAGGACTAGACTCAACATACTTTTTGCCATATAAGCTATAACATTGTTCAACAGTTGAGAATTTAGCAATATAAACAGCATCATTTACTAAGCATATTCTATCGTATGTTGCTTCATGTTCAAAAGTATATCCATATTTTGTCGCAAATTTCATACAGAAATCAATAATTTCTGGTGTAGCATCAGGAATCTTAATTGAATCTGTCTTAATATGTGCAACTTTAAATCCTCTAGCAACAACTTCATCTTGTAATGTTCTCATAAATAACGCACCTCTAAGTGCAACAATATTATTCTCATTACGTGTATCCTTAAATGGATTAGGGAAGTTTGCTGAAGTTAAGCCATAAACTGAATTTATAGCAATTTTTAATGCTTTAGATAATTGTTTAGCAGTTGATTCATCTTCTAAATATTTAGCTAATTTACCATTAAATAATTGTCTAGCTTTATCATATTCCTCGTGCTTAATATAAATTCTTGTGTCCATTAAAGATACGAAATTTTTAGTATACTCACCAAAAACATTCATAGCTTTAATTGAATGTGGATGTAGCGATGCAATATCAAGTAATGCTACGTGACCGTACATGCCTGGTTCTGCATATACATATCCACCAAATCCTAAATCAGTACCTCTATACCAATTATGCTTTTCATATTTTCTAGTTTCTTCATTAAATTTCTTCTCAAAAGTATAACCAGGAAATTCTTCTGATAAATCAGTATAAACTAATGTTGGATTCTTCTCATTACCAAATATAATCTTTGTTGTTAATGTATTTGTTGTATCATTAACACTCATACCAGCCAAATCAGCTAATATTTCTCTGGCTGTAAAATCACCTTGTGTTGCATCCCATACTGCTTCCGTAGATATAACATCGTTATCACAATATTCGGATACTCTAGGCCATAACCGTTCTTCAACTGGTTTATCCCAAGGTAAACCCAACTCTAAATGATGCAATCCTAATTGGATTTCCCATTTTTTCAATGTTTGCTTTTTAGACGAATAATCATATATATCTGTGTATGATAAGTTATATGCATCATTAAAGAATCCTTCTTTATGATATATCATGTTATGACTTAATTTGTATAAATCCAAATTAGAATATCCTAACATAATTGCGTATAAGATATGATTATCGTATTTTCTATTATTGAATCCTACTAATCTATAACTCTCTACAATTTTTTCAATATCATTAGCTGAAGGATTAATTAATCTATACATCATTTTATTATCTAATATCTTATAATTAAGAAATACTACATTCGGAAATACTTCCATGTCGAATATAACTATGGGTTTTGTAGATTCATCTAAAATTTTTGTAGAATCTTCAGCACCGTCTGCAGACTTAAAATGCATTTTTGGTACTAATGACAAACAATAATCTGATTGATTAGTACTTGCTGCTGCGAACCGTATAACCAACGGTTTCATTTTACTTACATCGTATGGTTTTCCGCTTTCATAAGCATCTTCCAATATCTTGTAAATAAAATCAATTGATGGTTTAGTCGCACCATGAATTTCTTTATTTAGATTCTTCCTTATCAGTGCTGAAATATATCTATTAAATTCAACACCTTCTAAATTATTCATGTCGATTTTCTCCTTCTTTTTATCTTGTTTAATAGGTAATCCACCTGTTATTGTATTTATAGGTAAGTCATTACACTCAGTCAATTTTCTTCTTAATGAAGATTTTCCTGTGTATACTTTAATTTCTATTGATTCTGCGTATATACGACTGATTTTAGTAACGTCACCGTTATAAATATAATGTAGATGTATTCCTCCACCTGATTTACTTTTTTCTGCATAAGTAGGTGGAAACTTACTTGCAGCTTCTAAATTTTTTTCGAATGACTTCTCGCCATTCTCATCCTTAATATCAAAATCTATTACAATTAAATTTTCTGGAACTCTTAAATAGTGAACTTTACTTGTATCTAAATCTTTTAATTTAGTTGTTACACTATTCCAATCTTTTTTAGGAATATCATGGTTATTAGCGTACTGTGCAAAACAGTCTGCACAATAAATATCAAGATTTGATTTCTGCTTTTTAAATACTATTTTATATGGTTCTTCTATTTTAGTTTCAACTTCAGTTACAACATTGCCTGACTTTAAAATATCAGATTTAAAGTTAGAGAAGTAACTTCTTAGTTGCTCACCATTAATAGTTATACGCTCATCATAATTCTCAAAATAATTTAATAATTCATTTTTAAAAATTCTTTTTGGCATATAATTTGTGATTTTTGAATCGTCGCAGAATACCTTATAAAGTTCATATGCTTGCTTTAAAGTTATACCATCATTCTTTTTAAATACAGAGAAAGCATCTAATACGAAATTATAAAAATCGTTAGATTCTTCCATCATTAATGTTGGTTTATAGTTTTGATAAAATTGAGGATTTTCTAAATATACATCACGGCAGTGTGCTGCGATATGTCCTAGTTCAAAATCTATCTCTTTCATCAAAGCATTATACTTTGAAAAAGATAATTTCTTACCAGTGGGTCTAATATCAATTAAACGTCTAATCATACCTGACTTAGAGTCAGTTATTTTTACATATTTATTTGTACCAGATATTAAAAATGAAATAAATTTCATAGTATACAAATTCCTATGTTTTTCGTTCACAATCATCTTTTCATGTGAAATTAAACTATTTAATTTTGTATTATCTTCTATTTTACTTAAATCTCCATCGTGTTCGATAGCTACTAAAGGATTAGCTTTAAAAGGTTCCAAAGCAAATGAACTATTTGCACTTCCTAATGCTTTTGAATCAAATATACAATAATATCCATCGAATAATTTTTGGATGATTTCTATAATAGTAGATTTACCACTACCTGGAGGACCATAGAATACAATATACTTTTGAATCCATTTAGAATCTCCTGTAACTATTGCACCTATAGCCCATTCAATTTTATGTAATTCTTCTGGAGAATATAACACTGATGTTAATTCTTTCCATGCTTTACAATCACCCTCTTCTAATGAATAATTAAGCTGTTTACTAGCATAATTTTCTTTAGCGGGTATTTGATTAGCAAATATAAGTGTTTCATCTAGAGCATGATAATTATCTCTTTGCTGTTTTTGGCAATATTTATGCCATCTATCTATTGAACCAGAATCTGCATCCCACATATATAAAACATTTATATGGTCTTCAATTTGGTCTCTATGTTCTCTTACATATTTATCCAGCTCGTTATCAATAATATTTATTGCATCTTCTTCGCTAGTTGACCAATATCCTGCTGATTCATTCCAGATAGCATAAAAATCTCCTCCACGAATCATTAAATCTTTAGATTTGCATATTTTGAACCTCGGATAAATTTCAACAACACCCCTTTTTGTGCTTCTAGTTGAAATCATCAGAAAGTCTAACATAAATTACTCCTCTAATGATTTATCTTCATCTTTCTTATCTTCTTTTTCTTCTTGCTTAAATAATTTTATTCTGGTATTTCCGTTAACAATAACTTCAGCTACTTCAATAACTGCTGTACAAACCATACCAACCATCGCTAAAGCAATAAAAGGATGCTTTATAAAAAACATACTCATAAGTACTTACCTCCTAATTTTTCATCTAGGTACCACATAAATTGATACCATATTTCTGTGTTTCGCATATCTTGTTTTGGATTATCTACTTTAAATAATCCTCCTTCTCCATAATATGAATAAGCATGATTAAATAGATTATTTATACAAGTATTAGCGTAATCTATTTCATTATTACTTAAAAATCCACCAACTAAGTTTTCTAATTTTAAATTAGTAATAATGTCAATAAATATTTCCTGATTAATACAAATATCATCAGTTCCAGCTAAAATATTTTCTTGAGCTCTTATAATCAGAGCAACTATAACTTCCAATAATGTGGGTGGCTCAATATCTAATTCTCTACAAATTTGTCCTTCAGAGTACCCATAATCATCGCCAAACATGTAACGTAAATCTTGAGCATCTTTTTGTCTATTTTCGTCCATATCAATTTGCCATAGAAATACTATACTATTTAGATATGCCAATAATCCACAATATAATTTAATTAATGATTTATCATAAAATATTCTATTAATCATCCAATCAAAATATTGTTCTTTTAAATCCATTATTATTCATCATCGCCAGGATATATTGTTGCACTACCTTTTGGAGCTACCTTTTTAAATTCTCTTTCATCTAAAAGAATTTCATAATCAATTCTATATCTTTCATTTCTTACATATAGAACATCTTCTAAATATAATCCGAATTTATCTAAAGTTTTATCTCCTACTGTATTTTTAATGTCCTTAATAACGTTATACTGATCGTCGGCTAAAACGCCATCAGCATAATAGTTTAATGTCTGTACATCGTAGTCGCTATCAGCATATTCTTCTGGAGTAATTACATATGGTTCATTATAATTACTTGGCGTTTCCTCCTTTACTTCATTTGCTTGTTTATAGTTAGCAGATTTATTAAGATATTTGCTAATATCTTCTTGTTTTTCTTTTAATTTGTCATAATTTATTGAATCTTTATCAATTAAATCTTCTTTTTTTTCTGCTACTTTTTTCTTTGAAGTTTTCTTTTTAACAACAGTATCAGTATCCGCTCCATCTGCTCCAACAATTGGCTTCTTATTGGATTCCTTTAATTTTTCTACTTTTTCATCATAATATTTTTGAAGAGATGTCTTAACTGATTCAACTTCCTTATCAGCTATTTTACGATATTTCTTTTTATATATTGTTCTTCCTACAAAATATCCAGCTGTGGCACCAGCTGTTAATGATACTAAACTTATAATAAATGTTTTCATATTTTATCTTATCCTTTCAAATAATATGTGAAAGATTCTTTGCTTGTACCATCCAATACAATATTTCCATCACAATTGAATGAAAGCATTACATCTTTTTCCTCATTATCGAATAATGTTTTTCCAATATCATTATAATTACCTAACTCATCAGATATACCGAATGAAACCCAAGAACTTCTATTTGGATTATATGGATCATAAATCCATCCTACTATTCTGGATGCAGCTAATAAATCTTTGTTAATGCATCCTTCAGGATAATCTAATAATTTAAAAATGTCATATAAGAAAATATAACCTTGCATTTTTAATGTAATATTTGCTTGCTTTTGACGCTCCATTAATGTTTCATAATTTGTTCTACCATTTTTGCTCCAAATATTTGATGCTGCATCAAACCATAATTCCCAAGCACCACCAGAATGTGCTCTCTTTGTATCTTCTAATACTTCACTTATTTCTCCAGTATCAGGGTCTACAACTTGCTTTTTACCTTTTCTAATATCTCTATAAATTTCATGTTCAACTTCTTCTCCATACTTTTCTTTCACACGAGATCTGTATGATTTGAATGCATTTTCTAAAGTTACTATTGTAGCTCCTAAAGCAATTTCCTTATCTTTCATTGCTTTATAGCCAGTTCCCATAAATATTAGAGAAGCCGTAGTTAAAATTACTGGTATAGAATATACTTTGCATAATTCTAAGAAAGTTTTACCTTGAATCTTTCTAATCTCTTTCTTATGTTCGTCTACAGAAACAACTTTATTTAATACTTTTTCAGTATCGTTTATTTCTTCTTTTAATTTATTAATTTTCTTATTAGCAGGAATTAATATTTTTTCTGCCTTAGGAGCCTGCTTAGCCATAGCAACAACTGCTGCAATTTCTAATACTCCTGAAACTATTGTAAATATCAAGCCTTTATTCTTTTCAAATTTAAATTGAGCTTGCTTCATAAAACCTTTAAAATTCATTTTTGTTTCTCCTTCTATTCTAATGGAATTACTTTTGGTAATTCTATAATATATTTTCCATCGTTAGTACTACTAACATATGCGTTATCTAAATTTCTCCATCCATATTTATAATCAACAAATGAGAATTTAGCTCCACTTAATTCGTATAAATCAGCAACAGATGCTACCTTATACGTATCAAGATTTTCTTTTAATCTTAGTAGTACTTCTTCTGCGTCACCTCTATCGTCAAAATATAATGTTCCAATGTTATAAACATTACTAGGCTTTGACACTATAGGTTGAGACTGCACTGTTGTGGACCTTTGTCCATTTATACCAGACCAATAACTAATTCTAGCAGGTCCATTATTTTGATTAGGCATCGGTTTATCACCATTGACCCAAAAATGTAAAATATTAGTACCTGTTTTGCATATAGCATCTTTAGTATTTGGTACTACTACACGCTCGAAAGCATATTTAATTGCATCTACAAGGCTTCCTGTAAAAAATAATTTTAAGAATTTTTTACCTTCGCTCTCTTTATCTATTTTAACTTTACCAGTTAATTGCACTGGTTCATTTTTTTCATTCATGATGTTTCTCCTTTTTGAAAATTTAAAAAGAAAGGGTAAACGTTACGCTTACCCTAACTTTTGTTAAGAATATGAACAAATCTTTTATTCTACAACTGTTTCTTCTTCAGTTTCAGTATTAGTATCATTTTTCTTATGACGTTTCTTTAAAACCAAGTATGTAACTCCGGCTACTAATAATACTAAAACTGTGCTACCTGCTACAATTAAAGTTTTCTTACTACCATTATTAGCTACTGGTTCAGATACTCCTTCTACTGCATTTTCTAATACTGTTGGTTGAATATTTGTGTTGTTTTCCATTATTTTATTCCTCCTTGTTATTATATTCTACCATTAAATAACTTGTATATTTTGCGACCCCAAGTTACTCAAAATGTTTGGGTCTTGTATTATAACGAATCATTCCACAAGGAACATCTTCATCATTTAAAACAGCATCTAAAGATATATCAATAATGCCGTTTCTACCATTAGTTACATCCCATCCTAACTCATCTGAAATATCAGTTTTAGACAATCCTAACTCAATAAGCCATTCAGTTAATGAAACCTTACCATCAAAACTACCCAAAGCATCTGCATTTAAATTATTAGCAGCTTTTTGGATTTTTGTCCAGGTAGATTTAAAGAACCTTCCTGTAAGTGGCTCATAAAATACTGTATCACCATCTTTAGATACCAGCATTATATCACTATTTGTTGCTTTTTTAGCATTGTCTTTAGATACCTCAGCTCCAATCTCATCAGCTTTTTTCTCACCAAGTTTTTCTTTTGTTTTATCGATATACTGTTGGAAAGCTACTTCTGTTAAATTATAAGCAGCACCTAAAGCTGCAAGACGTTTATTTCCAACTTTTATAGAATAAATGATTACGCCGGTGCTAAGTAATGTATTTAATATAGGAAGTAATAATACTTTCCATTTTTTCTTGATTTCTCCCTTTTTAATCTTTTGACCAGTTTTAAACCATAAATAACTGCCCAAAACCATACCATCTACAATACCAACACCTGCTAAAATATTGGTATCATTTTTCTTTAAAAAATTTATTAGTTTATTATTACTCATTTTTAACTCCTGATTCTTAATCTTTTTTTGTCATATATACATGTTCTTTAAATTTATCTGGATTTCCTAAATATCCATCAGTGTATTCTTCTTTAGTAATTTCCCCGTGAACATAATCATACCAACGATCTGGATTCCAAACTGGTGTTTCGAACCAATACAACATTCTAGCACCATTTTCATCTGGTTCAGCAATATCTAAATGCACCCAGTAATATTCACAATAGTCGCCTAAATAATCAAACGACCACCCAAAATTTAATTTTTCAGGTGTTAAATTATGACTGAGAGGTCTTCCTTCGCATAATTTTAAAAATTCTCCGATTGTAATATATCCTGTACATTCTCTTCCTGTACTATACCAACAGCCATTACCTGACATATCTTCATTAATCATTATCATGGCTTTGTGTATGTTTTCTATTTTAGCATAAAAATAGCCGATGTGTTCTTCCCAAAACAATAATTCATTTGCCTCAGGTTCTTCTGTTGGGGCTTTATATGCATCTTTCATAATAGATGCCTGTATTTTTTTATCAGCATCTATGCCAAGAGTTTCTTTAATTTTACTTTTATACTTTCTTAAACTTGTATCTAACATAGTAGCTGTTGCAATCAGTGATGCCTCTGTTTTGTAAGATATAATTTTTGAAAATATACCACTGATTAATGTTGTTGAACCAACTATTAAAGATGTCTTATAATTCTTTAAAAATACGTAAGCTTTTTGTTTTTTAGTAGCATTTTCCTTAAGTTTTTCTTTTTCTTTTAAATATTTTTTCGTATCATTTATTGTTAATACAAATGTAGCAACAACGCCAACTGCATTAAGTAATGATAGTCCTAAACTAAGCATTCTTTTATTTTGTGTTTTCATTATTTCTCCTTCTAAAAATAATCATATAATGTATTTAAAGTAATTAAAATTAAATTCATTATTTTTATAACTTTATCATTTGTTGCATCTTTTCGACAAGCTTCAACCGACATTATATAGTCAAATATAACTTCTTTCGGTTCCATTGTTGGATTTTCCATACATCTTAGAATAGCTTGCTCAGATGCATATATTTCAGTGCATCTCCTTTCTTTATGCACTTGTGTCCACCACGATTTTGGATATGTGTATCTTTTATATACGTACATTATCAAATCGTCTAAGGTCTTATTTTTCATTATTAACTCCTTAAAAAAGACTAAGAGCAAATGTTTATACATCTACTCTTTATCTTTTTATTTAATAAATAATTCGCCAGTTTTTTGTATAACGGCATCCAATTTTGTTACTTTATTCGGAACTATTCCATTTTCTTGTCTTTCGAAATGTAATTCATTACAAGCTAATATGAAAGAAAGTACGACTGTTGTCGCAATACCAGCTAACTTTACTCCAAATATAGCTAAATCTCTTCTCTTCTCTTTTTTGAACATTTCTTCTTGTTTCTTTTGATTTATTTCTATTGTTTTTATTTCTTTTTCTGTCAATTTTTCTTGAATTGAAAGCTTTAACATTTCTTCTTCATGACGATTAGATTCTTTAATAATATCGTTTTGAAGTTTAAGATTTTCATTTTCAGCTTTCTTTAAATCAATATTTAATTGCTTCTTTCTGCATGTTCTATCAAAAGTGTTTCTTTTTATGCTCTCCTCGAGATTTGATTCATTAACTATCATTTGATGAAGTTTCGATATATTGCCTACAGCAATAGTGTACTCTTTCAAATCTGTTGATAATGGTTGTACATTATCTAATGCCGATGTTAGTTCACTTTCAAGTTTTGTTTTTGTTTCTTTTGCCATTTAAATTTTCCTCCAAATTTTTATTTTTTTCCACTATAGCAATTGATTTTTATGCGTTTACATAATTTTTCTTGATTACCTTTAAAGAAATATCTTTATGCTTAGATAATTCTTCTAGGTTACATGTCAACTCTAAAAATATCTTTGGAGGTTCGTTTTTTTCAGATTTGTCGATTCTCAATGAGCCAAAATATAATGTTTTTGTCCTCTTTTGCTTACCGACTAAATATCCTATACATAATATTCCACCTGCGGCAATACTATTTAACAATATTTTTTTTACGCTTTTTATTTTTTTCATTATAATAGCCCTTCACGTATTGTTTTTCTTCTTTGGTAGTATCCCTTTTAAGTAGTAATGAAATATCTGTTATTGCGCAATCATAACTTTTATTATGCTCACAAATTATCTTAACTGCATCATCATGAGTTAATGTTCCATTTTCGAAATCATCAACTAAATTCCAGAATTCTTCATCTGTAAATTGTCTCATTTTATTAACTCCTTATTTATAAATACGTTGTTTACTACTTTAGGTTCTTTTAATCTTTTAGAATTACTAATATTAGTAGCTATTGTAACAATGTTTGATAATGTCATTGTTATACCTATTGCTACCATAACAATAGTAATGATTTTCATTTGGTTATTGCCATCTGATATAAATTTATCTGCTGAGCGTGTTAATTTTCCAACATTTTCTTTTGTTTCTTCGATTGCTTTTTCAGCTTTTTCTTTAGTTTTCTTAAAGAATTCCATAATTATTTAAAATATAAAACCCATGATGATACTATCGTCCAGATAAATATCAACATAGCTACTGTATCTCCTTTACTAAGTTTGCATTTATGTAATAAATTATCTAATAAATCGTATAATACGAATGCAGCTAAAAAGCCGAATATTATTGATGTTATTATTGGTAAACTTATCATTTTATTTTCTCCTTAATTATTTGATGCCAACGCTAGGAGCATTACTAACATCGCGTCCTTTATTTGGCGCAGGCTCTCTAAATTTTGAAGCTGCTTCATCAGCTTCAGCTTTAATGTCAGGTAGAAAATAACCATCATTGTCAGGTAATTTTAAAATTTTAATACCATAATCACGAGCTAGCTGACATTCAGCAATAACTCCTTTGTAATTCCATTCACCAATATAATCATCGATCTGCACAAATATATCACATTGTGCCATTTGTTTAATAGCATAACTTAAATACCACAATGGTTCTTTTTTAATCATATTTGGTTGAGATGCATTAATTCTCTCGATTTCTTTTGTAATTAATGGATTAAAATTATGCATAAACTCAATTGTCTCATTTGGATAAAAGATTTTAACAAAATCCTCCATTTTTGTAATAGTTTCTTGAATTGCTTCATCTGTTCTACCTTTCATAGGTAGACTTAAAAATACTTTTTTCATTGTTTTTCTGTCTCCTCTTGTTTCTCTTTTCTAGAAAAAATAAAAGGACTAGTTATTTTCTAGTCCAAATCTTTTTCTTTTTATCATATGTCAATTTTTTCATGAAGTCATATCTTTGTAAATTAGTCATTCTTGACCATTCATTAGATGTGATGACTCCTCCTTTTGGCATTTTTTGATTTCTTCCATTTCTTTTCATATGTTTTTATACCTCCAACAAATAATATGTTTTTTATGCGAAAATAATAGAGGCAATGTTTAAGCCTCTTTTATTTCTTTATTTTCTTCTTTTTCTTTTTGTTTTGTTTCAATTTTGTCTAGCAATTTATTTGTTGCTCTGGTTACTAATACAGATATTGCCGGTATTAGTAATCCGGAGATAATAATTGCTACAATATTTTTTTTCATTTTTATGTTCCTCTCTTTCATAATATAAAATGTTCATGATGCGAGAAAAAATAAGAGGCTAATATTTAGCCCCCTACTCGTTTACGTCTACTTTAGATATTAATAATAATTGACCTAAACTTATCGTAATTAATCCTGTTGTAATATATAAACCTCTTATAATACCATTAACAGCTGATTCATACTTTTCTCTAGGTGTCTTTTTTTGTTTAATTTTTTTACCATTTTCATCAAATAATTCAACTTTTTCTTTATTTGACTTATACATTGGTTCCTTATTTTGTGCACCTAGTGCTAAGTTAGTTCCTCCTGTAAATGCTAATGCGGCTCCCATTACATCTTTAACAATAATTTTTTTAATGTTTTCGTTCATTATTTTTATACCTCCATTTAATAGTATGTTTTTTATGCGAGAAAAAATAAAAGCAGACGTTTAAGCCTGCTTATTATCCAATATGAAACAAATGGTGCTTTGACCATATAAATTTAGATATGGATACACATAGTCAAATATTTCCATATCCAAATAATGTTTCATAGGTTCTGATTCAAGATATCTTCTTGATACCTCTAGGGTTGTGTTTCCGAATAGTGTTTTTACTACAAATCCACTATCGTTTCCTGGACCAATCTCTATTCTGTCCAAATATTGTCTTAGTGTTTCAGTTTTTTGTTTCTCCATTTTTATCCTCCATAGAAAAAATTAAGAGTGAATGACTATTTAAAGCTAGGATACTTGGACTTGCCAAGTTTCCATTATTCCACTCTCCACTATGTTAGTTGTTTTTGATGCGATTTAATCATATTAAATCTTCGAGATAAGCATATGGATTTTGCTCTACTGTTTTCATAACTATTCGAATACCTCTTCTAATTCATTTTTTAAATCACTTAACAGTATTTCTCTATCTTTATCTAAATCATCATCTAATCTTCGCCCAAGACATTCTTGTTTTAACATAGCTTTAGTATCATAGCCTCTTAACATAAGATTATCTAATGTAGCTTGAACGCCATAATCAAATGCTTTATTTAAAATTTCTTCAAATTCTTTAACAAATTTCTTTCTTGAGAAATCTTTATCTTTCATTCTTCCACCTCTTTAATGTTTCAAATTCTTCTTCGGTAAGCCACAAATCTTTTCTTAATAACCATTTTTCTTTACCTTTACAATAATCTTCATAGTTCTTATAAAGTTTAATATCCTCTATATCAACGTTCTTTTCAAAAATAATCTTTAGCACCTTTTCTTGCTCCTGTGCTTTTAGTAGGGTTTGCTCTATCTTATTCCAAACTTCATAACCATAATCATATCCTGCATTTATTGTTTTAAATTTTATTATTTTAAAATCTTCCAATGCCTCACTAGGCTTAGCGTTGTCTATTGCTTCTATGCGTTTTAAAGCATTTAATACTAAATCGAAATCTTCGTAATATGGGTATATACTATTTGTGTACCGTCTATAGGCACTTTGTTTTCCGGCTTTGTTCATTGAGAACGTTGTCTCAATCCTCTCTAAAGCTTCAATTACTTTATTCATTTTTTAATTCCTCCTCGTTAAATTAAATATAGTAAGCAAGTCAAATAATGTATCACCTGGTCTAACCAATAAGGCATTACATATATTGTTTTTTGCTTTCCTTTAAGATATATAAACATATGTATCTTTTTAGCTTTTAATAAATCTATTATTATGTGCAAAGAAATCAATGGTATAAGTTGCCATACAAATCCAAAACATATATAAAATGGAACTGCATATAAAAAGCAATGCGCCAGTAGATGATAAAAATTATTGCCCTTTGTCTTTGCTAAATAATCTACTTGTAATACATAATCACCTAATAAGTGACATAGTATTAGTTTAAAAATCAATTCAAAATATGTCATTTGTTCCTCCTTTAATCTTTTACTCCAATATGGAATAACCAATAAATTAATTTTACACTCCATAATAATAAATTATATAATGGAAACATCAATATATATAAAATAAATACGACAATTGCTCCGCCTTTATTTATTCCATGTACGTCCATAAAATCTGAAGGTGTTTCACAGTTGCCTATACCTCTAAAAGTATCTGCAATCATTAATATCAACCACATAACATTAGCAAATGCATATAATATTAAAAATACTATTAACCAACTAGGCATTTCCATTATTTAATTTCCTCCATTTTGGTAACATTTCAATCAAAAATGTTACAAAGTCTTCCTTACTTAAAACATATACATCACTCACATTAGTATCTTTGTATTTGTCGTATAAGAATTTAGCTAATTCATCCTCTTGTTTTTTTGCAAAACTTTCGGTCATTGTTTCAAAAACTATTTCTGTTTGTGATTTAATTATTGTTCCATCATTTTTGCGTAACTCTATACCTTGAGGTTTGAAACCTAGATGGTATCTTTTCATTATTTCTTTGTTCATATTATTTTACCTCTTTCTCCGCTATTTTTTACAAAAAAAATAAGGGCATTGGCCCTTAAAATTGTTCTAATAATAATTCTATATTTTCATTACCACACATTTCCCAATGTTCTCTATTAAATACAATATAACCATTATCAGTCATTTCTAAATCTTGTACTTCCATTCTATTATAATCTTTTTCAATTAATTTTGTTCTACTAAAATTTTTATACTCTATTTCAGCTACAAATTTTCCTTTTCTATTAATTTTTACTATGTTTCCTTCATTTTTTAATTCAATTAATTTTCTTATTATTTGGATTATACAATCCATTCTTTCTAAATTTTCATTATTAAATTTTTTAAACATTTCTATTTCTTTTTTCTTTTTCATTTTATTTTCCTCTCTTTCATAATACGAGGTGTTCTTACTGCGAGAAAAAATAAAAGGCTATTGTTTAGCCTCTTTGTTTCCATTTACTAACCAATTCATTAAGAACATTGGCCATAATATTAAGTACATTAATATTACAATATATAGTTTAACGATTGATTTAAATAGTACAAAGCCACTAATAAATAACCCTTTGCTTGATTCCATAAAATTATTTTTTAATGTTATATTTAAATTTGTCATTTTACATTCCTCTCTTTCATAATATTAATTGTTCTTACTGCGAGAAAAAAATAAGGGCAAATGCCCTTTATTTCTTAAATTTATATACTTTATAACCTAATTTTTTTAATCTTACTCTCTTTGCATTTATAGATTCTTCACTTCTACCTATTTCCTTTGCTAATTCTTTTAATGTCATTTTAGGATTTATAATCCTAACTATTTCGGCTTCCGTCCATAATTGTTTATGCTTTGGTGCATAACTTGTTTCTGCATAACTTGCTGTTACTACGTTTTTGTGATACTCTTTATTATCTTCACGATATTTTTTAAATTTTTCTTCATTTTTTTCGTAATATTCTTTTTGTCGTTCTCTTATTTTTTCTTTATTATTTTTATAATACTCCTTAAAATATTGTTTTCTTTCTTCTTTTTTCATTTTATTTTTCCTCTCTTTCATAATATTAATTGTTCATGATGCGAAAAGAGAAAAAATAAAAAGGCTAAGTTAAGCTTTAGCCTCCTTCATATCTTTTAATTCCTTTTTAAGATTTTTAATTTCTTCTTCAAGCTTCTTATCCTTCTTATTATATAGTTTACTTTCAATTTTGTTTAAAAATTCTGCTGCTTTGCCAATTCCGTATATACCATATACTAATATTAGTAAAGCTATCACTGATTTTAAATTTAACATAATTTTATCCTCCTTTTCTTCATAATATCATTTGTTTATCTTGCGATATGCCGTTCTATGAGAAATCGAAAAATATAAAAGCGTATAATTATACATTTCGATTTGTTATAGAAAATAAAAAAAGAAGAGTATTAATTACTCTTTCTCTTTTTCTTCTTCTTGAAAATATAATTCTTCATAATATTTTACTTCTTTTTCTGTTTTGTTTATTTCTTCATACATTGCATTAATATAATCCGTATTTTCCATATTAATTTCTTTTGCTTCTTTAATCTTTTCGTTTAACATTTTAATTTTGTTTCTTAGATTAATAATGTAATTATTGATTTCATTTTTTGTCATTTTTATTCACTCCATTCTTTTGCTTTTTTCTCATAATTACTTATTGATTCACTTGCTTCATATAACATGTTGTAAAACTGATTAGCTTTTGCTAAATCTATAAAATTCTTTTCAAATAAATTATTTATAATTATTACTGTGTATTCTAATGTTTCTTTTTCTTTTTGAATATTATCATTATATTGTATTACTCCTTCGTAAAATTCAATTTCATCTTTTTCTATTGCTTCTATTATTTTACCACCTTTTTCACATAAATTATTTAATTTTTTAATACTTTCCATAAGTTCATTTTTTAATGCTAATTCCATTGTTTTCATTTTTAAAGATTTATTAAATTGTTCTGCTGTCATTTTATTTTTCCTCTCTTTCATAATATTAATTGTTCTTACTGCGAGAAAAAATAAGGGCGAATGCCCATTATTTCTTAAATACATATAATTTATATCCCAACTTTCTTAATCTTACTCTCTTTGTTATTATAGCTCCTTCACTTCTACCTATTTCTTTCGCTAATTCTTTTAATGTCATTTTTGGATTTAGAATCCTAACTATTTCATCTTCTGTCCATAATTCCTTATGTTTTGGTGCATAACTTGTTTCAGCTAATCTTGCCTCATCACGTCTCAAATTTTTTTCATAATTCTTTTCATTATATTCTTTTTTCTGTTCTTTTATTTTTTCTTTATTCTTTTCACGATATTCTTTTATTTTTTCTTTTAATTTTTCTTTATTCTTTTCACGATATTCTTTTTTCTGTTCTTTTATTTTTTCTTTATTCTTTTCACGATATTCTTTTATTTTTTCTTTGTTTTTTAATCTCCATTCTTTCATATATTTTTTTCTTTCTTCTTTTGTCATTTTACATTCCTCTCTTTCATAATATCACTTGTTCATGATGCGAAAAGAAAAAAAAATAAAAAGCCATGTATTTAATACGTAACACGACTTTTTATGTAAAATCTATTTCTTCATCGCCAAATAGTAACAAAGAGCTTTACCTTCTCTAGCATCTTTATCCATTAAGAATTTCTTAGCCAATTTAGTATATGTACTAACTTCATTAGGAACAGCTCCATAATAGTCGCTATACATCATATTCATAACATAATTCCAATCATATTCGTTGAATGTATCAAAAGTTATATTATTTTGTTTAGCTACTGAAGTTGTTTGTTCTAATGTCCAATGTGCACCAGTAGTGCCATCTTCATTAACCATATTTCTAGTGGCTTTTTCTAATAGCCATGTACTAAAATGCATACCATGTATCTCTTTATATAAATATGTCTCTAAATCTTCATAGGTTTTAGGATTAGTTTCTTTAAGCATAGATAGAGCATCATCCGCAAATTCTTTAAGCTGTTCACATGATGCTTCTTGTAATAAATGTTTATGCATATGTACTCCTTAGTCTGTGATTGTTATAGAAACATTTGACGTAGTAACAACAGAATCACTATCGTTTACTAATGATATAACTGGCATGCCCTCATGACATAATACTCTTATTACTCCGGATAAAGTTACTGTTCGTACCTCGGTATCAGCAGTAGTTATAGTTTCAGTTGCTGTAATTCCTGGTACGTTTACACCATCTTTCTGTATTGCGAATGATATATTACCTGGTGTAGCTGCTGTAAATGTTACATTTGCAATAACCTTATAATATCCAGGTCTTCGTAATACAACACTGTTATTAAACCAGAAAATAGATTGACCTACTCCCTTGTTAATAGAATTTGGTACTATAGCGTTTGGTTGCACTACAGTATCGTTTACATTTGTCAAATAAATTCCACTCATAATTTTTCCTCCTTAAAATTGGACATAAGAGGGCTATATACTAACCATGGTAGCCCTCAAATATCCGTACGACTTGTGTGCCTGCTTGGCTTTTTTTACTTCATTAACTTATTAGTTGTTGAAACCACCACATCCGCAATTGCAGAATGGGTTTGAACCGCTTGTATAAGTTGTAGCTGAAGGATAACGAACAACGTTAGCTACTGCTTGATTTAATTCAAGTTTATGAATCTTATCTTGCATAGCTTCAATCTTATTAGTTGTGATTAAATCACGAGTCTTTTGACCATCTAATAGAATTGCTTCTTTAATAGCTGCAGTATTCATAGCGCCATTGTAGTTTACACCATCAATAGCTCTTAATTGTGCACAGCAACATTCATTCTCCTTAGCTAATAAATTAGCTTGACCAACTGCTAAACCAGCTACATCTCTTTGTAATTCAGAGTACTTATCGTTTAAAGCACCTACTACATCATGATAAACTTGGTTAGTTGTTGCTACTGATTGTGCTGTACCTGCATTGATTGCAGTAATAATGTCTCTATTTTGATTTTGTAAATCATTGAAATTGAAACCATTATTTACATCTTCTGCAGTTGCTGGTCTAAAGCCTAGGTTATTAGCTCCGAAACCTCCGAAGCCATTACCTCCCCACATTAATGCTAGAATAGCAAATAACCATAAGCCATTACCGCCAAAGAATCCATCGTTGTTACCTCCAATATTGTAAGTAGGAGTAATACCATCCATGTAACAGTCGCCTCCTCTCTTTTAATATTTATAATAATCATCTAAATATCAATAGGTGTCGCTAGCTAACACCAAATATTAAGATGTTATTACCCAGTAATTGATTTGATAAACTCTTGAGGATTTAATCCTCGTTGTTGACACATCGCATTAAAGACTTGTTCAGGAGAATACCCTTTATTTAACAAATCCATAATCGGTGCCATTCTAGGGTTATTTCGAGCAATATTTTGGAACACTTGCATAGGATTATTAGATTTTGATAATATTTTATAAATATCTTTTAAATTATTAGATGAACTACCAGTATTAGGTTTAGAATATGTTCCAGCACGACCATCGAAAAATGGATTAGACATTTTCTTTAGTCTCTTTTCTTACTGGCTTATCTAATTTTTTAAGTAGTTCGTCTAAACGTTGATTTAATTTGTTTATGTCTTCTTTTGAAGCATACATTGGTTCACCAGTTGGTTGAGGTTTTGTAAGTTCGATTATCTTTGCCTCATCAACTTCGTCTAAAACAAAATAACGAATATTACAGTTACCTAAAGCATCTGCGGTTTTCTTATAACATATTTGGTTTTTAGCATCCATTAATAGCATTGATTGATTTGGCATAATTGGATATGCCTTGGCACCTTCTATTCCATCTACAAATGTATATTGTTGAATTGGATAGTAGGGTCCGTTATTATTATAATTATTATATGGAGGTATCATCTGTGATCTAATACATTCCAATGTTTAACAATTGTTTCAATCAATTTACTAATGACATACTGTGCTAGGAAATATGGTATACCTAATTCATTACATTTTGCTTCAATTTGACCCATAACGTATTTTTTCTTATCCTCAGAACCTTGAATATGGTCTTCAGCATAGCGCATTGATACATTAAGTGTCTCTGTTAATTTTTTGATCCAACCGTGCTTTATTCCCATCACTAGGAAATATATCAATAAAGCGATTGCTGCTACAGCCAAAGCTATAGTATATATCAATTCTAGTTTAGTCATGCTCTTCTACTCACCTCTGCTTTAGTTTCAAGCTTTACTACACGCTTGTCTATTTGTTCGATTTTATTTCCCATACTATCAATTTTTAAATTTTGTTCCTTCATGTGTTCTTCAAATTCTTTATCTTTTTCAGACGCATTCGTAAGTGTCACCTGCAAAGCTTTGATATCAGTGTTTAATTTGATAACTGGTGATACTACGATTTTAGCTATAATAGCCGCCCCTCCTAATAAAGCTAATACTGCCCCTATAAATAAGCCCATAAATGTATTACTATCCATCTATATTCACCTACAATTCTATTTAAACTATTTCTGGATCATATTGAAATAACTCGAAATAATATTCGCCAGAAATATCATGTGTTCCAATTCTATCAAGAGTGATGTATGTCGTATCGGGATTATCTCCTGAAATCAAGACAAATGCACCTACATCATTATAATTTTCGTCTAAATATAGCCCATATAATTTTTCGTAATCAAATATAGCTGTACCACCTGTATAATGAGCATTATTTACTCTAAATAATCTACATTCGTGCACTGAACTACCTATGTCAGTATACCAGCTTGGATCATCTCCAGATTTTATATGGTCAATTACATCAGAAGCACTTGGATATCGTTCAGGATGTTCACCAGTATTCCAATTACTTAACTCTGATACAAACATAAAATGTCCGTCAGAAGCATCAACTAATACTAATCTTAATCCAGTGTAAAAGGTTGCTCCTGTAGCGCCTGTTTCTCCCTGAGGACCTGTAGCTCCTTGAGGACCAGTTGCACCTGTAGCTCCAGTCGGACCTGTTGCGCCTGTAGCTCCCTTAGGACCAGTAGCACCTTTTGGACCTAAAATATTATTTACATAAACCCATTTAGCTTGGTAGTTTAATCCAGGCTCAACACAATTATATGTATTACCTGAGTCTATATTTAAATACATATCTCCTCGATGAGCTAAATATACATCCGAATTTGTAAATATAGTAGGTATAGTAGAAGTTCCATATATACGAGTACCAGTATACCATTTTGATGATATTCCGTCAGGACCAGTTGCTCCTATCGGTCCTGTAGCTCCTTGTGGTCCGGTTGCACCTGTAGCTCCTATAGAACCAACCAAGTTCGCTTTATAGCTAACTGCTATAGTTGTAGTACCAATAGCATCGATTCTAAATAATAATCCATTCGATGAAACTAGTAAATCTCCTATACTTATAGTATGTCCAGTAACCTTTACAATATTTGATGTATTCATACCTGTTGCACCGGTTGTACCTGATTGTGATGTATACCATATATTTGTACCATCAATACCATTAGGACCAGTAGATCCGGTTGCTCCAGTAGATCCGGTTGCTCCAGTTGAACCGGTTGCTCCTGTAGCTCCAGTTGAACCGGTTGCTCCTGTAGCTCCTTTAGGACCTGTTGCACCTTGAGGACCTGTTGCACCTACATCTCCCTGAGGACCTGTTGCACCTTGAGGACCTGTTGCACCTACATCTCCCTGTGGACCAGTTGCACCTACATCTCCCTGTGGACCGGTTGCTCCTGTAGCTCCTTTAGGACCTGTTGCACCTTGAGGACCTGTTGCACCTACATCTCCCTGTGGACCAGTTGCACCTACATCTCCCTGTGGACCAGTTGCTCCTGTAGCTCCTTTAGGACCTGTTGCACCTTGAGGACCTGTTGCACCTACATCTCCCTGTGGACCAGTTGCACCTACATCTCCCTGTGGACCGGTTGCTCCTGTAGCTCCTTTAGGACCTGTTTCACCTTGAGGACCTGTTGCACCGGTATCACCTGTATCACCTGTATTACCTTTTAAATGATCAAATGTAAAAGTAACTACTGAACCAACGGCAGTTGCACCAACAGTAGGCGTTCCTGGAACATCAATATTAGGTCCTGCTGAAACACCAATTGCCGATATTGCACCTACATCATCAGCACTTAAATTTACATTGCCAGTACTATATGATGAATTTTTAGAACCTTTAACTCCTGTAACAACATCATCGGGGGTTTGTAACCATTTCCAATTAGACTTTGTACTAGCAGGAGTATTTGTTAATATATAAGTTTTCTTTTCATCTGTTCTTATACAAATATCTCCTTTTTGAGCATCTGTTAAACCAAGCATTTCGTTTTCTGAAGCACAAGTATAAGTATCTGTGATTGCTACAGCTGGAATATATTTTGCTTTTATTAAACCATTATTATCTATAATATCATGACCTTTTATAGTTTCAGCATCCAATGGTAAATCTACTTTATCGCCGGATAATGATGTTTTTACTCTAGGTCTATAACTCATTTTTGAACCTCCTATTTTTAGAATATCTATTTATTAAATTTCGATAATCTTATTTTTGTATCTTCTTCTAAATGATACCATCCTTCATTCTCGTATAAATTTAATACATCATTGAAGAATTTTTCATATTTAGGTGCTATATTTTCAAGTGAGAATTCCTCACCTTTTTTTCTACATTTTGCATAATCTATTTTACCTTGATAGCAATCTAATGCAGCATTAATATAATCGTCAAAAGTACGACATCTATATCCAGTAACTCCATTTTGATTGTTTTCAGCAAATCCTCCCCAATCAGAAGTAATTGTAGGAGTTCCACATAATAGATTCTCAATTTGAACACCACCAAATGGCTCTAAATATTGTGATGGCAAGAATGATGCAATAGCATTTTTCATCAATTCTGATCGTTGCTCAGTACCAACGGAACCGACATATTCTATCATATCATCCCATTTATAGTTCTGATATTCATCACCTAATTGACCTGCGATTTTTAATTTTACACCAATCTGTTTGCAAACTTGAATAGCAATATTAACACCTTTACCATTATATACTCTTCCTAAATATAAGAAATAAGGTTCTTTTGATTTTAATCTACTATCTTTGTCACCATTATATTCGAAATCTTGCAAATCGAAATAATTTGGTATTACTACATCATAGTTATTCTGTTTACAATAATCTACACTGCTAAGTCCACAATATGCACTATATATAGAATAAGATTCAAAAACCTTATATTTTGTCCATATTCCGGATCCGTAACCTATACCTGGTTCAATAGTTATTAAATCAGGAAAAGCATCACAAATAGGTTTTACACCAGAACCCCAGAAAGGTAAAATAATATCATTAGGTTGCTTTCTCTTTTCTATTTCTTCAATAGCATTTTTATAAAATGTTTGATAGCATTCATCTTGAACACTATATTTAAAAAATTTAGAACGATATGGGTGGTCTCCATATACTTTTTTATGAATATCATTAGAAACCACCACAACGTTCTCATCACATTCAGGATTAGAACCTTCTACTCCATAATGTATAATATAATGTCCTCTATCATGCATCATTTTACAAAATTTATAAGCTTTTTGAGTATACGCGCACATAGTATAGTCTAAATTAGTCTTTGTATGCGGTATACCCAAAACGTGAAATCTAAATTTTCTCATATGTGTTTTCCTCTACTTTCTCATTATATTATTTACTTTTCAAAGATCTCTAATTCTTCGATAAGACTATGCAATTCATCTTGTCTAGCGCGTTTTACTGTACGTTCTAAAATGTAGTCTAGCCAACGGGAATCAGATTTCTCCCATTCACCTATTACGATTTTATTTACTTTCCAATCATTATCTTTAAACCATTGTTGGATTTTACGTAATTCTTTTTTATAGAGTGAAATTTGTTTTTTGGATTGTTGTTCTTGTTGGAACTGATTTTTTATAGTTTCATAGTCTGGATTTGGCACCAATTCTCCATTTTGCCACATTAATTTACCATCTGATAGATTTAAAATATCTTTTGATGAAACAGATAAATACGCTGGGTTATTCGAATATAGATTGAAATCATTTTCTATAATAATATCAAATCCAGAATTATATTTTTTTAAGTACATTATATTTTCCTCCTAGATAATTAATTATTTTCCATAGATAATGCAAGTATACGTGCTCTAACAATCATATCCGATAAAGTCTGGTCTCCGAATCCCCATTTATCTTGATTTGGAACACCATTTTCACTAAAACGCATAAACCAATCATCATCAGAAGTCCAACCAAAATGAGTAACTCTATTAGCTGATTCACTATTCCAAAAGCCATCAACTACTCCTCCTGACATCCAGCCTAATTCATAATCATCATACCAGCTATAGCCATCTAAAAGATTTTTTAATAAGGTTATAAGAATATCCTTTGTTATAGTGTCTGAACCATAATACCAATTATAAGAAGCATAGCCTCCTGGAATTATATTTTTGGAAATAATGGTTAAGTGAACATTAGCTTGACCGCAACCCCAACCTGCTACCTCTGTATCCAAAATTAAATCTATCATACATTTATATAATTCACTAACTCCAGATGGACCAGTTGCTCCTGTAGGTCCAGTTGCTCCTGTATAGCCTCTAGGTCCTTGAGGACCAGTAGCACCAGTATCTCCTTTAGGACCTTGTGGACCCGTAGCTCCCGTCGGACCAGTACCACCACCAGGTCCCTGAGGTCCAGTTGCACCTGTAGCTCCCTTAGGACCAGTTGCACCGGTATCTCCTTTAGGACCTTGAGGTCCAGTAGCACCAGTATCTCCTGTATAGCCTCTAGGTCCTTGAGGACCTGTTGCGCCTGTAGGTCCCTGAGGACCTTGTGGGCCCGTAGCACCCTTAGCGCCATCATTACCTTGATTACCCTTAGGGCCTGTTGCGCCCGTAGGTCCAGTAGGACCTTGCGGACCAGTTGCTCCGGTCGGACCTGTAGGTCCTTGAGGACCGGTAGCGCCAGTAGAACCAACTACATAAGTACCTCTAGGATAAGGTCTAGAGCTTTCAGGAGAAACACTTTCGGAATTACTAGTATATGTAGAAGTTTTTATTGACCAAGTACATTCATAAGTTGTCCAAACAAAATACTTTCCTCCTCCTCTTAAGTATAATACTGGAGTACTTGAATTTCCCATCTGGGTATAACTAACAGGAGACTGAGATAAATCTGTTACCCAATCACAATCATCTACATATTTTACACAATATGCGTGAGTAGTACCCCATCCACTCATTTGGTCTTGAACTTCAAAATCAGCACTAAAACCTCCACTATGAGTAGACCAAGAAGGTTTAGTTCCAGAATTTAATTGAACAGAAACTCTTATATTCTGTATTTTACTAAGAGGAGTTCCTACAACTGGGTACCAAGTATTTTGATTTAAAGATGAAAGATCTACAACGTTATAAGACATCCAGTAGTTATCACCTTTAGGTCCTTGTGGACCAGTAGCTCCTACAGGGCCATCTCCACCACTAGGACCTGTTGCACCTGTAGCTCCCTTAGGACCTGTTGCGCCCGTAGGTCCAGTAGGACCTTGCGGACCAGTTGCTCCGGTCGGACCTGTAGGTCCTTGAGGACCGGTAGCTCCTGTATCTCCTTTAGGTCCTTGAGGACCAGTAGCTCCTACAGGGCCATCTCCACCACTAGGACCTGTTGCACCAGTAGCTCCTTTAGGACCAGTTGCACCCGTAGCTCCCTTAGGACCAGTTGCACCGGTATCTCCTTTAGGACCTTGAGGTCCTGTAGCTCCTTCACTTCCTGGAGGGATAACACTTTTCTTTATTAAATTAGTAGAGGAATCAATAATATCGACTCCTTTGACAGTTTCCGCATCTAATAAAAGGTCGGACATTGTGCCATCTTGATTTTTAATTTGAACTCTTTTTGACATTATTTATTTTCCTCCAATTTTATTTTATTAGATTTCTTTGAAGAATAGTCCTCCAACTGCTAAACTAGCACTAGGTGTAGTTTGTCCAGTTGCTCCTACTTCTAAAATTTGTGCTCCTGCAGTAGCTTGTCCTTTATCATTTACAGTTACCACAGAATATGTTCCAGCAGAAATACCAGAATTTGCTAAATCTGCTGATGGAATTCCATTTTGAGGTTTTTGATAAGCTGTATCTGCTTTACCTAATGAACCTTGTACACCTTCTGCTAAATCAGTCTTAGGAATACCTGTTCCTGGTTTTTGGTAAGCTGTATCTGCTTTACCTAATGAACCTTGAACACCTTCTGCTAAATCAGTATTAGGAATACCAGTTCCTGGTTTATCATATTTAGCATCCCATTGACCTTGTTTAGTATCAGATGGAATTGAGTAACCAGATTCTACTCCAACAGTTAAAGTACCACTATCTGTAATAGGTCCTCCAGTAACTGTAACATGAGAACCACTAGCTCCTTGAGCGCCAACAGACATTACTGTACCAGATGGTTCATCACCTGATGGAATATAAACCCAATTAGTTCCATCTGAAATGAAAGCATCACCAACTTTAGCAGCTTGACCAGCATATGTTCCAGCCGTAATTACCTTATAAGTATAACCTTCGTTTGAAGGTGATGCAGCAGGTAAATCTGTAATTGTTCCACCTGTACCCAATGAGCCTTTAAATATCATTGGCTCTGGTAATGCATCAATTCTATCATTTACAGCTTTTGCAGTAGCTAAATCATTATCAGTTGAATTTTCATCAACTACTGTGGCAACACCTTTTTTAGCAGCTGTTCCTAAAACTATATCGGAACCATTATCGTTACCAACAGAACCTGCATCTTGAGCGATGCCATGCTTAATTGTGACAACGCCATTAGATTCAGTAGCAATAGTAGCTGAACCATCTTGGAAAGATGCTTGAGCACCAATATTTTCTGGTGTTAGATTAACATCACCAGTTCTAAAATCAGTTTCAGCATTACCTTTTACACCAGTAACACCGCCATTTTGAGCCATATCATAAACTTCTTTTAAAGCATCTTGAACATTATCAGCTTGACCTTGATAACCAGAAGCTCCTTTTTCGACATTGACTATATCAGCATCGGTTTCTGGATGTAACTCTAATAATGTACCATCTTGTTGTAATTGTGTAAATTTATATTTCTTTTCTGCCATTTTTAATTTCCCTCCTTAATTATTTCTTGGAAATAGTATTGTCCTTTTTCTAAACTAGCTAGTTCTTCTGCACTGCCAGTTTTAATAATTCTATCTTTTAAATCATTAAAAGCTATTTGACTAGTAATTTCAGTATCTGGATTAAATACTGATAGTCTTAATTTATTATTTGGAATATCTTTACCTACTTCTGGTAAAATACTTAACTTAGCGGGCATAAACCCTGTATGACCAGAATGTTCGTAATCTAAATTATCTAATTTTGTATGATCTGCGCCAACGTATTTTAATGTAATATCATTTTCAAATCCTAATTTTAGAGGTTCATTATCTCTAACATTAATTCTTATAGTATTAGCCATTAGAATACCTCTACAGCATTATTTTTTTCAGCAACAATCAAACGACCTCTATATAAACCAGTTCTTATACTATCATCAAAGAACTTGACAGTAATATCATAGTCAGTTACAATTGGTTTAAATTCAGATGTTTCGTTTGATTTTAATATTAACACAAATCTGTTAGTAGATTCATCAAAAGATAATTTTTTGCTTATTCCAAGTTTTCCACAAGAGAAATATACACCTTCTATTGTAGATAGAAATACACCGTCAATGGTTACATTTTTCTGATATGTATCGCCTTGTATAATAACCATATCAGATTGGCATCTATTTTGATCCATTTATATATTCCTCCTTATAATTTTTCATAAAATATACCACCAACAACTAAATCTGCAGATGGCGTAGTTTGTTTTTCTGTACCAATTTCAAATAAATTGATAGCTTGAGAAACTGTTTGTTCTGCTTCTTGAGCAGCGGTTTCTATATTAGTTATTGCAGTTTCGGAAGCCTCTTGTACAGACTCATAATATTGAGCTGTTTCATCTCTATATTGCTTTGTTTGAGCAAGAACCTCATCCAAATCAGTATCTTCTATATGAGATTCAATATCTGTTTTTTGTATAGGGTTTCTACTTATATCAATAGGAATATAAGATGAACCAGCAGTTTTTCCATTAATTTTTAATTCAATGATAGGATTGTGCATACCAAAGAAATAAGACATATTCTCATCAACTTCGAAATATACTTTTGTTCTTGTAGTATCGCATCCTAACACATGTTTTCTAACATATGTATGATCAGGTTTTCCCCATAAAATATCAACAATCGCATCAGTTGGTAAAACATAATCTACTCCATTTTTTTGAAGTAATACTTCGATTATTGGTAATTTATCATCATACTGAACTAGAAATACAGGTTTTACAATAATATGTTGATTAAAATCAACTTTTGATTTATGAAGTACTCTATTAGAATATTCATTTGAAGTGATATCTATAATATCCATAAAACCTCCTAGTGTAACCAATTAATAATTTTTGTTCCCCATTTAGTGGCAGTTCCTTCAAACCATATTGAATCGTACCAATCAGCTGGAAATTTCTTTCCGTGCTTTTCGGATAATCTATTGTACCAGTATCTTATAGCAGATGGAATTCCGACAACAAATGGATGGAATGGTCCAAATATAATATTTTGAATGCTATGTCCAAATTCATGTCGTCTAGTTTTTTCAAACCAGTCACGATTATATAAATAATATGACCCGCATAATGCAAAGCATCCTAAATTCAGACCACCCCAATTTTCACCTATTTCTACTATAAGTGAACATCCATTTCTATGTGGTTTTCCTTTAAGCAATAGTGCTATAATTACTGCTATGAAACCTGTAATAGACATTAATAATCCCCATGTTAAAGAAAGAATCCAATATATAATAATAAACATTATTTTTTTCATATTCATTTTCACCTATTATCAGTAATTTCTAATGTGATATTGTAATATAACTGGATTTCCCATTTCATTAAATTATAAAAATACACATATATTGACGTGTCGCCTATTTTTTTCCAACCAGTAAACCAATTATGATCTCTCCATTGATTATTAATCGTATAATAATTTCCATCGCTTGATGCGTCACCATCTCCTAAGCATGGAGTAGCAACAATAGAAACTACTCTGCAACTAAAGTTATAAACATACTCTGTTCCAGAAAAATCTGATAAATATAAACTTGCTACAGATGGATGTTCATCCCGAGTATTCGCAGGAACGGTTATTATTCCAGATAAAGTAACATACCTTTTTGTATGATCTAAAGTTGGCGCACCATAATTTAATATATTATCAGTATATATATTAGTTGGATTTCCATACATACGGTGGTTTATATATATAGTTTCAGGATAGCTTTTTTCAGAATGTACTTCTTTAGAATATGTTTTTTCAATTGGCTGGTCATCTGTTCCTAAATTTCTAGCACAAATATCCACTAAATCAGTAGAAAAATTAGGATCAAATTCTTCATATCTATTATTAGTACTATTCCAAGAATAATATTTATTAGTAAATTTTCCAGTTGAATCATATACTTTATAGACAATTCCTGCTTTAGGAATAATTGATACACTACCGCTATCATTTGATGTACGTAACCAATCAGAACCATATTCAGTTGCACGTGAATCAATATAACCATTTTGATATATAAAATCATTATTAGTAAATAATATTTTTTTATTTGATTCTAAAGGGTTATAATATTCAGCTGTTACCCTTTCGGGAGTAATCCACGTACGATATCCTTCATAATGTGTCATATTTAATAATAAGTCACGTATAGCAGCATCTGTTATAAGGCAATCTTTTATATATACATGTCCGTATGATAAATCGAAAACTTGATTTGGATATACTGTAAATTCTACACTGTATACAACAGAACCATTTTTAAGATAAACTCTATTTAATAAAAAATGTATAGCTGTTATAGTTACTTTTCCAATATAAACTCGAGTATTTGAAAAAGTTGATATTACATCGGAACTTATATACATATTGCCATTTCCATCACCATATATATCATCATATCGCGAATATAAATTTGTTGTGCCAGAAATTAAATTTACATTATTTTCGTATTCTAATTTAGCTCCTCCGACATTAAAATTTTCAGCATTTAATTCTCGAATTATTCCTTGATTATCAAGTTCAAAATTATATTCATTTATTAACTGTCCTGATTCATCAACTTTTTGTCCTAATTCTATAGAACCTTCAGACATATATATGTTACCTTTTCTAATAGTAACATCACCAGAATCATCAACATGAAAATTGCTTAATATTTCATAGTACTGTCGTCCAGATGTATAAGTAGAAGATGTATCTAAAATATATGTATTGCCCGATTTATAATAATATGTATTTGCAATATAATTATCAGCTGTAATATCTATAGGATAATAATCACTGCCTATTTTGATTTCGCTTGATTCTATAGTAACTGATTTTAATGTACCATGGATTAATGCACCATCAACTTGTAAAACTCCCACTTTAATATCTTCATATGAAGTTCCATTCCAAATATAATAAATATATTCATAATTTTCATAAACTCTATAATAAGAATTTAATACTGGAGTTAAAGGTGAACCTCCTTGAGTATCACTTAGCCAAGTTGAACTATATTTCTCTTGACCTGGAACAACATATGCTTCTGTATATGTATCAGGAACACCATTAATTATGCATCCGCCAATATCTCCTGAAGTAGCTGTTATTTTACCTTTAATATCTGCTGAATTTGCAAATAGATTACCCTCAGAATCAACTTCAAATGCAGTACTTGTTTCTGGTATAATCATCGTATAAGTAGATGATGATGTGTCCCATTTATAATAATCGCGAGTCCATATACCATGTATATCGTACACTTTGTATACTTTTGTAGGATCAGGTTGCATTGATTGCTTATCATCATAGTATTCTTTTAACCAGTCTAATCCATAATCAGAAACTGCATCCTTATTAATATAAGCTTTGACTGGTTCTACAACAACATTATTTAATTTTATAGTATCATTAGTTATTGCTATAGAACCTGAATCTATATTAATTTCACCATTAATTATTAAATTTTCTCCAACAGTTAGTTGTTTCCTTATAGCAGCATTATCAGATACCATCATTTCAGCAACTAACTCATCGACTGCAATTTCAGCTGCTTGAATTAGACCTTCTGCAATTAGTTTATTAGTTTGCAATTCTACAATTTGTGCTTGACTGAACTTGGCTTGAGTTGATTCAATGTATTCTGCAGTAACAGTTTTAGCAATAATTTCAGATACTTTAAGTTCATCTGTGTAATTGCAGTCATTCTCAAACATAGAAACATTATCGCCTATTGATGCTACATTATCAGACATATTAGACTGCTTTTTTCCTAAGCCAATTTCAATATATTTTTCTCCTATAACATCATATTCAGTAGAAATAACTTGAAGATTAGCAGATAAGCTAATATCTTTAAATATAACTCCAACATGATCGCCAAGCATACATTGAACTTCGTTTATACTTGGATCGTCTATTTTGATAAAAGAAGCTTCTACTGATTCAACAATTTCACCAACATTATTATTTTTGATATATTCTTCGGCTTTCTTTTTCAAATCCTCTTGACTAGGCTTGTCGGCAAAAGAATTAGTTAAATCCAACGACATATATCTTTTTGGCGAAATTGATTCTCTACCTTCAATAGGTATTGTTTTTTCATCCAATACAACAATTTCAGTAACTTCTTTAGAAGTTGTTTCTGAACTTGGAATGTTTGGAGGATAGTCTGATTCTGAAACTTCTACATATTTGGTAACTTTTTCATCATTAACAATTACATCAGTCCATATATATATTTTACCAAAATATTCTCCTTCAGTTGCGATTTTAATAGGGGTATTCTTAATTAAAGGAGTGAACGGCATGTTATCAGGTTTTAAACTTAACCAATCTTTACTAAAAGGTTCTATTGGTTCTTCACCTGCTGCAGCAGTTCTAATATATAAATTTTGATAAACATTAGTAGTAGTTGTTTCAGACTCTGTAACAATTTTATAGTAAAAAGGATAAACATCAGTATATAATTTATCGCTTTTTATTTCTCTTGTGACATCCGTCATGTTTTTGCCATAGCGAATTTTAAAACCTCTGTCTAATCCTCTGTTTTTTCTTAAACTAATAACATAATTATTAAACACATATTCGCCATGGAATGTGTCTAATAAAGAACCTTCGACACCTGCTAGAATCGATCTGACAGTAGCAGGTGTTTGATTTCCGAATGAACTTTCTGTATTTTCAATATCAGTTGTAAATGTAAAAGGAAATGTTCCTATAATTTTTTCATTAATTTTAGCAAATGCATTTAAAATTCCTTTAGCAGGTTCATCGAAAGGTTCTACAATGTATCCGCTTAAATCATATGATAAATGTTCAGCATTAACAGTAACAACTCCATTTATAGGAGCTGAAATATCTCTAATTCTAAATGCTTGATAATCATCATATTTATTTGGTTTAGCGAATATAATTTTTCTTAAACTAATATCTTTGAAATGTGCTCCGCTAACGGGGTATTCCATTTCTAATATAAATTTTCCATTTAATTCTTCTGTTACAACACATGTTATTGCATCCTTAAGTACACCATTTCCAAGTGTCGTAAAATTAGTTTCTTTTTCATCATATAATATAATCATTATAATGTCCACCACCTTGGTTTAATAGTTGCTGATGCACAACCAGAAACTGTTAGTAAAATATCTTCATTTCCATTAAGTTTTGGAAATTCCATATTAGTTAATTCAACATTATTATTATAATTTTTAGTTGAAGAATAACATTCCATATTTTCGCAATCGATATAAACGGTATCATTTTCTGTAATATCTTTTATTCTAATTACAAGATTTCCATTTATGAAAATTTCAGCTACAGTATTAGCTAACACTTCTATTTTGAATGTTGGTAATGCATCATACTTAGTTGGATTTTTAATTGTTGTAGAATTTATTGTAATTTCTTCATCTCCTGCTATAAGCCAACGTTGCGGTTTACATTCAAAAGTTATTTCAAAACTTTCAGCTTGATCATATATGTTAACGAAAGATCCTGAATCTTTATATATAGCCATTCTATAATATTCTGGCTCATACGAATCTTCTAGTCTAGCATAAGTATCTGACGAATGCAACCATTCTGTTATAGCTTGTGATGAGTTAACATATTTTTCACCTGGTCTAAATACCTTAGCAAAATAATATGTCCTATTCGAATTTTTAAAAGATCTATAATTTTGAATAATGTCGCCACTGCGACCATTTACATGCTGAAAAGCAACGTCTTTCTCAGCGTAATTGTAGACAGGGGTCGCTTGAACAAATAGACCCAAATCTAATGAAGAAATATTATTATATTTAACTATTCCCATACACGACGACCCCTTTCTATAAATTCTTGTAATGTTTTATCAACTTCTTCAGCAATTGCCTTAGGATCAGAACCTGTAATATTAAATACTACATTATAAGAATCTCCTGATTGTGGAGCATTACCTGAAGAGTTAGAATTAAATTGTCGACCATTATTCACAGTTTGCATAGCTTTAGATGTAGCTTGAGCTGTTTGACTAGCAGATGCCATATCTAACTGAGCTTGTGAATAAAGTTCTTTTAGAGATGATAAACCTTGATGAACTTCTGATAAATCAACAACAGGAGTTATAACAAGAGTATTTTCATCTATCTCATTTTGAAGAATTGCAAGAAGATTTGCAATAGCATCTTTGAAATCTTGATCGTTTATTACTCGATTAGGATTGAAACATTTATCTATTATAAGGTTAATTGCTTTATAAATAATACTACTATTATTTAATATTGATTCAGCTAAAGCTCTGTCAATTTGTTCACCATATTTATTATAAATATCATCCTCAGACCATACATCTTCTGCATCTGATTTAATATCTTCCATGGTATCATATACGCCATTTTTACCGTCATCAAGACCATTTTCATAACCTTCTACAGTATTTTGACCGAAACCATAGAATAATTTTGAAGGTGAATGGATTCCAAATAAATTCTTAAACCAATTTACTATTCCATCCCATAAGCCTTTCCAGAAATTCCAGAAACCGTTCCATACAGCTTTAATACCATTCCAAATACCTTGTATAATATTTTTGCCCCATTCTAGGAATTTTTTCGTAAATTGAGCTATTCCTTCAAACATCTTTTTACCAAGATTTACCATAGCTTTAACTGCGTTACCAATACCATTACCAATACCTTTTAAAATACCTAAAATAATATTATCAGCAGCTCCTTCTGCTTTAGTAGAAGGTGAATGTATTCCAAAGAAATTTAAGAATGCATTCCACATATGCTTACAGAAATTTAGCATTGCATCTCTAAGTCTTGAAGCATTCTTTTCGATAGCTTCTCCTACACCATCAATCAATCCAATTATTAAATCAAATCCTGCTTCAACAAGTCTAGGTACAAGCTGTGTTATTAATTTAACAATTCCGTCAATAAATGTTGTTATTAATATGTACAATTTATCCATTATTGTAGGCATATTTGCTACTATAACATCTATAAGTTTATACAATAAATTTAGAACATCTTGGAATATTCTTTCAGAGGCTTTAACTAAAGCATCTAAAACTGAAATTAATATAGTTACTAAACTATTCGAAATTTCAGGTGATTTATCTGCTAATGTTTCTAGTAATGTTGACAATAATCCTATAATAGTAGTTATTATTTGAGGACCTTTTTCATTAAGAACAACTAACAAATTATCAACTACTCCATAAATTAATTCAAATAATCCTGTTAATGCCTTATTTAATGCAGATACTAATGATGTTATTAATACTTCTAAAGCTTGCGCGATAGTTGGTCCAAGTTCTATAATACTATCCGCTAATGATTTAATAAGTGTCCGTATTGCTAAACCAGCACCAGCTCCTAAACCTGTTATTAATGCAAGTGCAGCAGCAAATGCTAACATAGCAGTAGATATCATTGTAAGTGCAGCACCTAAAGCAAGTAATGTAATTACGCTAGGACCTATTATCTTTGAAGCTGCGACTAATATGCCCATTGCCAAAGCAAATGTTATAAATCCTTTAACTAAATTAGGTAAATTTATAGCACCTAATGCTGCCATAGCAGCTGCAAATATCAGCATACCTGCAGATAATATCACTAGAGATGTAGCCAAAGCATTCATGCCTAATGAACCACCAATAGATGTTATTTTAGAAAGTAACGCTAAAAGCGCAACCATTCCTGCAATAGCTAAAGAACCTTTTAATAGGTTTTCAGTTTTCAATGAACCAAGAATAGCTATAACAGTAGCAAATTCCATCATTGCAACACCTAATAATATCATACCTGTAGCAAATACAGACAATTTAAGTGAACTTAATATACCTACCAATTTAATTATACCAGCCATAGCTAATATAAAGAATTGAATTGTTTCTCGTCCTCTCTTTAACGCATCTTCTTCCATACTGCCAAATATAACTATTATACCTGCAAATATCGCCATAGCTTTTCCGAGTTCTAACATACCTGTTGCAAATACAAGTAATTTTAACGAACTAAAAATACCAACTAATTTAGCAATAAAGACCATTGCAGTTGTAAATGCTAATAAAACACCAACAGCATTCCAAGCTTTTTCTATAGAAACAACCGATAATATAGCTATTGAAGTTGCTATTTCTGCAAATGCAACACCCAATATAATCAATGATCCTGCTAAAACAGTTAATTTTGCACTATCACTTACTTTATTTACTTTAGCAACAAGTGTAAATACGGCTAATAAAGATGCCATAACGCCAACAACACTCCATAATTTACCTTGGTTAATTAATGATAATACACTCATTGTACTTGCTAATATCGTAAATGCAACTGAAAGAGATAATATATATGTAGCGAAAGCTAACATAACTGGAACACTAGATATTTTGTTTACTTTAGCAACTGCAACTACCATTAGTAATAATATACCAAGAGCTTTTAATCCTTGCATCATTTTATCTTCAGGCATATCAGAAAGTTTTTGAACTGGTTTTACTAATTTATTAATTGCTATAGCAAAGAATACTAATCCAAGAGCACCACCGCCTAAGACTTTCTTTTGACTAGATAGTATCTTACATACTATAACCATCATAGATACTAATGTTACTAATGCAACTAGTGAATTAGTTATTTGATCATAAGACATGTTGGCAAGCATTTTCATAGCCAAAACAAGTATTATTATAGCACCTGCAAAAGATAAGAATAATGTTGCGGCATTCTTTATTGCCATAGCTTGAGCAGTCATTGCTCCAAAACCTAAGATACCTTGTTTAAATGATGTAAATGTTGTTGCAAACATTTTGCTAAATGCTTTCATAACAAGCATCATTCCGGTTATAAGTATTGTTAAAACAGTTAACGATTTAGCAAGTTGCTCAGCGTTCATTGATGAAATTAATACTAAAGATGCAACGATTAATAGTATAGCTATAGCAAAAGTCTTAAGAGCTTCTGCATATTGCATCATTGCTTTAGAATCTAAATACGAACCTAATCCATCAAATATCAGTGCTATACTATCAACAAATCCTCTGAATATATAAATAATATTATATATTCCTGCTGCAACACCTGCCCAGAAAGCTACAGATAGTATAGTTTTGATTGTTTCCATAGGACTCTTGTTTCCAAATGTATTGTTCAAACTCTTCGCAATATATTGTAATCCTTGTCCTATTAATTCAAATATAGCTCCTAATACAGGCATTACTGCTTTTATAACATTCCATAAACCTTCAACAACTGCTTTTAATCCTTTGAATAGTGACTGTAATGGTGATACTTTAGGTGTTACTTCATCTGTGAATTCATCGACAGGTTTGCTATCGATATCTTTAAATCCACTTAAAGCATTACCTATAGCTTTAACAGCACCGGTAATTGTCTCACCTAATGTTTTAAATACTCCACCAATACTACTTCCACTAATTTTCTGGACTACTCTCATAAGAGCTTTAGGAAGTTCTACTAATAGTTCAATTAAATTAAATATAACTTTTCCTATTGCTTTGAAAAGAGGTAATAAAGGTGCAAAGAATGCTGGAATACGCTTAATAGTATCTATTATTTTATCTATTGCATTTTGGAATCTGTTGTTTGTTTTTAAATATGTCACAAGCGCAACAACAACATCCATAACATTAGCGGTAAATCTAATAAATGCACTCGCTAATTTTGAAATTATTCCACCAGCAACGCTAGCAAATTTAACAAAAGCAGGTATTACTACACTAGTTAAAATTTTACCTAAAGCGGTTGCTACTTCTAAAAATAAATCAAACATAGCAGAAATTCCTGCAAATATTCTTTGAACAGGAGTTGCTTCTGTAGCAAAAGACTTCATTGATTTTGCAAATGCTGTACTTTCTTTTACTCCTTGACCAATAGCTTGGGAAAGCTGATATGCAGCTCGTGCAGCATTTTCAAGTTTTGTCTGTTGTAATGCGTTAAAAATACTCTTTATGCTGTCCACCAAACTCCAAACAACCATAGATATCTTATTAGAAACTGTCGCAAATATAGTTGTTGTATCTACAAAATTTGCAAATTTTTCACCAAGTTTTCCTAAAGTTTCTAATACAGTTCCACCAGCAGTACCGAATATACTAAATACAGGTTTTATTCCATTATATACAGCACCTATGGATTTTGTAATTAATTTTCCAACAGAAAATATACCTCTTAAAATATTATATATATGAGGCATAGTATTGTCAGATATACTTCTTATTTTTTCATTAAAATCTCTTACTTTAGATGTTAAATCTTTTAATTTTGCTCCTGCTTCTTCAGCATATGTTTTATCGTCATCTAAAGTTTTGCCAAATCCAAATACAGATTTCCAAGCAGATTTAATAGTATCAACGACATTCTTAATTGCATAAAATAAATTCCAGAATGCACCGGTTTCTTTATTAAAAATATCTTCTCTACCACCTAAATTTTTCCAAGCAGTTAGAATATTATTTCTAGCTTCTCCTCCGGCAGCAAAGACATCCCATAATTCATCTGCTAAATCTGTCCATAATTTTTTGGCTTCATTATAGTCGCCAAATACTTTATCAAAAGTAGATAACCATCCTGAAGAAACGGCATCTTTTGTCGCATTTATAACATCTTCAAAAGTTCGTGCCTCTTGAGCAGATTTAAATGCTTTTAAACCAAATTTTTCTTCTTCAGTTCCAGTTTCTTCTAATTGTTGTTCGTATGCTTCTATAGCTTGAGCAGCTGTAGCATAAGGTCCATCTGGACCACTATCTTCATACAATTTATCTACAACTTTTGAGTACTTAGATAAAGTTTCCATTAATACTTCTGAACTAAACCATCCAGATGATAATTGAGTTGTGAACTGAGCTTGTGAAAATTCTTTGCCAGCTTCAGCTGCTTTATCAGTTGTTACATATACACCTTCTATTTTTTCTATTAAATAGCCAAGGTCAACAGCTGTTTTTAAAGCATTTTCTCTAAATTCAGCTGTATCCATATTAGCATTTTGGATTGATTTATAATCCATAAGTTTGACAGTTCCTTGACCCATAGCTTGAGAAAGTTGATACATAGCACGTGAAGCAGTAGCAGCATTTTGTCCGGATAATGCAGCCCAGTTTGCGATACCCATCATAGCTTGAACAGAATCTTCTAGATTTTGTCCAGTTGCAGTGAATTTACTAATGTTACTAACCATATCCGTATATGAATATGACGTTTGATCAGTAAACCACATTAATTTTTCTAATGCTGCTGTTACACTATCTGCAGTATTACCATCTTGAGCAAGTAATGTTCCTACAGATTTTGTATTCTCAGCATACTTTAACCAACCTGAATTTATGTTGTCAACAGATAATGATTCAACCAATCGTATACCTAAATTAGTTACTCGGTTGGTTATATTATTTATAACAGATATTGCCGCTATTTCCCATGCAGAAAAAGAACTAGATACTTTTTCTAAACCATAAGTTACAGGGTTCATATCTATGGAGTTGACAGCTTTATTTATAGAGTTTGACATTGAATCAAAATTCATTGATGCTTTAAGACTTTGAATAGTATTCATTGTTTCTTTAGTATTCTTCTCAAAATTACTATTATCGAACTTCATTTCGACTATTCGTTCATCAACTAATGTACTCATATTTTTGTCAACTCCTTCCATTTATTATTAATAATTTCTGAATATCTTTCTTGAATAACTGGTTCAACAAAATCTTTTCCTTCTATCCATCCTCCAGTAGAAGTTCCATGACCATACTCCAAAAGTAATACAACATTTACTCCATTTTGAATGTTTCTATTCGAAAAAGTAATTGTAGTTTCTTTTTTGGTTGTATTTATCTCATAATACCAAGATGAGGCAGTTAAACCAGAATCAACTGGTGTTGCAGCTTTTAATTCAGCAACACATATTTCGGCTATTTCAGTTGCCTGATAGCCTATTCTAGATTTTTTACGCATCTTTTCTATAAAGTCTTCAATTTTAGAAAAGTTACCTTTTTGCGTGATTGTAATCATAGAACCTCCTTAATTTTATACTATCCAGAAGTTCCTAATTTATTTCTTCTAGCAGCATTTAATGCAGCATTCCTAGACATAGTATCTCTTTTACTATATTTTTTAGGTGGTTGATTTTTAATATTACATATTCTTATTAACGCAAATAAATTGTTCAAATGCCATTTTTGACACTCGAAAGGTATTTGTAATGCTACCATCCAATAGTAAATTAATTCTGATGTTATTTGTTCAGAACTCTTTTTGCCAGGTGTTTTTGTTTCACTAAACCACGTAGCAGTGTGAGGATCCGAGATATAATCATTTATGGCTTTGAAATGTTCGCTCGTTAAATTAAGGTATATATTAGGATCTACATTTTGTGTTATTGTCATGCATCTAATGTAATCTATTATTTCATCTTTTGTTCGATCGTCTTTAGTTAAAAATGGCTTCTTATGTATATGTTCCCATTTGGAAAGTGATACAAGCGAGTGCTCTAATACTAAAGTAGTATCTTTTGTGTAAATAAATTCATTAGTTAATTCATTGAATAACCTTTTACCTTTTATATTAATAGTAAGCATATTTAACTATGCCTCCAAATTATTTTCTAACTTTATTTTTGTTTAGCTTCTAATTCTTTTGCTTTTGCCAAATAATCTTGAGGAATAATGGCATTAATAAAGTCAGAAGCTGCTTTATCATCAGTTGCTAAACGCATATATAAAATTGAATATGCAGGTGTTTCTGAGAATGCTTTTGAAAGTTCTTCGCTCTTTTCGAATCTTCTTCCATCAGCAGAAATTTCTCCATATGCATTTAAAATCAATTTCTTGAATATCTTTACTAGACTTGGCATATCCTTTGTCTTTATAATCTTTTGAATTAATTGCTCAAGTCCACCGACTTCACTAAATTGCATTTCTGTAATTTCAGCAGCTGATAGGTGAAAGTAGAAATCTTCTTCTCTTTCTTGACCATTGTAATCATTATATTTAATAGTTTCTTTTAACATGTTTCTGTTTCTCCTTTATTTTTGTTCTATTTTGAATGTTTTTAGTAAAAAAGGAGCTACAAATTATATGTAGCCCCTTTACATATTTTGGCTTATTGTACCTTATTCTGATGCTAAAACAACAATCTCATCTGGTAATAATAATACTGGATTTCCATCAAATCCTGTAATCTTATCAGCAACAGCTGTTATAGTAGTTTGATCATCAGTACCATATAAAGCAGCTTCAATTAAAGCTAACTTACCAGCAGCAATCTTTGTTGAATCAATAGTAACAGATGCTGTTGGTTTATGACCAGTAACAGTTACAGGTGTTGTTGAGAATTCCCAAGAGAAAGTAATTGCTTCTGGAGAATCATTGATTGTCTCGTAAGCTCTTTCTGATGGTGAACATAGACAGTTATAAGCGATATGTAACTTATAACCTTTTTCTGCAGTTACATCATTACCAATTTCAGTTCTATAACATACACCGAATTTCTTTCTTGTTTGTTGACCAATGAATACACCAGCAGCAACTGATTTTGAACCATCACATTCAGCAAATTCATCTGGATAAGTGTATGCTTCAATAGTACCTTTGAAATCTTCAGCAGACATTAAGTTAAGATACTTAATATTATCTGCATATAAAGCTGTTACTTCAGCACCTTCAGGTGACTCAGTCATAGATGTTAAACCATTCCAAGCTACACCTTTTTCATATTTGTTAGTTTCTGAATCAATAGGGTATAATACACCTTTTGATACACCTGTTTCATAGAAATGTTCGCCTGTTTGATCCCATGCGATTTGTTTTTTTTCATTTGTAGGCATTTTATATTATCTCCTTTTCATTTTTATAATTAATTTTAAAAACATAGTGATTCAGACCTTGCGTAGCATAACTTTGCTCAAATTTTGAGTTTGGAATATTTAATATTCTATCTACTACGCAATTATCTGGATCTTTATGTATAAGAGTTACAGTATACTCATAATGTCTAATATACTTATTATTATCAGCATGTTTTTCAGGAACATCTGAAAGTTTGTATATTATACAAGGATACTTTAAAACTTTATTTTCTGGAGCTTGAAAATATACATTATTATTTCCTAAAAGCTCGACTAATATTTTATGGAAAGCAAGTCTGCTATTAATCATTGTATAATCCTCCTAAACTTAGAATGAGTCTAGGAAATTGGACATCAACTGATTTAACAGACCATTTGCTTCCCATATAAGTTACATATTTTAAGGCATGAAAATTTTCCATGGCATATGGATCGGCAATAAAGCTTACTTGATTACTTATCGTAATATTGTCATTTACCTGACCAGGATTTTCGGTATTTTTGACATTTCTAATAAGCTCTCCATATATAGGTTTTTCAGCTATATCACTGCCCCATACACCTGGTCTTATTTCTACATTTTCAAAAATGTAACCTGCGATTCCATAAAATTTTGCCATTTTGAATGTTTCTCCTTATTATTCAGCGTTTGGAGCTGGTGCTAATGTTACATTAGTTAATGCAATATCTTTAGTTGTTGTTTCACCATTTTCAGTTACAGTAAATCTTAATACAGCATTAACATCGTTAACAATTATAACGATATTTCTATCAGAATCTAAAGTAACAGGTTTAGCTGAACCTCCAACTTTCTTATAAGTAACTACAGCATCGTCAGATACGTCAGTAACTTTTAATGCAATGTAATTACCTTGTTGTTCAGCTGGTTTTGAACTAAATTGTGTATATCCTGTTACATAATTAAGTGTACCAGATACAACATCATTTTCGATAGTTACATTTGTTTGTAATTCACTAGCTAGTTTCCCGAATAATTCACCGGCTTCATCAGTTTCGGGAATTACTCTGAAGCCTGTTGAAAATTTACTTCTTCTTCGAAAGTAATTGCTGAATATGGTTCAGTTAATGCACCTGAGCAACGAGTTTCAATTAAGTATTCATACTTATTGAAGTTTAGATCGAAGTCATCGAACATATTAACAGCGCCACCCTTATCAGCACCTACATTATAGTCATTTAAGTTAACGAAAATACCCATTAACTTTAATTGCTTATTGCCAACAGTACGAGTTTGATTTTCAAATTCAGGAACTGGTACAATATTTTTAACCATTAATGCAGTCTTTAACTTTTCAACAGTATCATAGATAACTCTTTCATTCTTGTCTTCGATTAATAACATATCTGTTAATAAATCTTCTGTACAATATAATGTAAGATTACCGCTACCCTTATATTGCTTTCTAGCCTTAATTGCTTCCCTAATGAATCTCTTAGCATAAGCATATTCATTTTCACCAGATTCTCTAGTCATAGTCTTAGCAATAGTGTATACAGGATCATCACCTAAAATTGGTCTGATGTGTAAAGGATTAATTTTATCTGGAGAAGATACTGATCTACCATCACCAATTAAAATTGCTCTAGCGATTTCTCTATCTAGTTTAGTTCTCATTTCTTGCTTAACATAAGCAACTACATCAAAGTCAGTAATATCAATGATATCATCTCTATCTAACTTTTGTAATTTATAAATTGTTTGAGGGTCAGTAGTTCTCTTGAAAGCAGCAATTACTTCCTCTAACTTTTGGTTACCCTTAACATAACCTCTTGCTCTAGCATCTTCACCAGTTAAATCGAAATAGCTAGATTTAACTCTTGAGAATGGTGAATGATGTGTATTTGACATTACGTCTCTTACCCAGTTATTATTAGAATCATCATATGTAGATGGTGCTTTAACTGATTTGAAATCTGGGAATAATACATCGATATGATCAATACCATGTTGTATACAAGTTTCATTTGTTTTTAAAAGATTATTAACGGCTTCCTTTAATGAGCCTTTGCTCTTAGCCTCTTCAAACACGCTTACAATTTCAGCATGAGTAAGTACTGAGCCTTGATTATTGTTTAATTGTTCAAATGCATTTTGTTTCATTTCTTTATTATCCTCCTGAGTTTTATTTTGTGCATTTTCTACTGCTTGTTGAATTAGATACTCAACAACTTTCTTTTGTTCATCTGTAAATTCATTAATAACATCTTCGACAGTTCTTTCGCCATCAGCATGTTCGATATTTGCATTGTCTTCAGCAGTAACATCATCATCTGCATCGTCTTCGACAACAACATCATCATCTTCATCTGAATGACTAACTTCTTCGTCAACATTATCGTATGCACCAGATTTAGCATTTTCGATTGCTTGACCAATTAGTGCATAAACTACAGTTTTTTGTTCTTCAGTTAACGTATCGAAAACTTCTTGAACAGTTTTATCATCTGAAGATTTGTCTTCATGTTCAATAACTTCTTTTTCCACATCAAATTCAAATGTTTCAGATGAATTATTAATAATGGCTTCGATTGTGTTATCATCAGAATGAACCATAACATTTTCAATTTTAGCACCTGGATTTGCACCCGCAAGTACTAAACTTACTTCTCTTATATTTCCATGAATAACATCACCAGAGCCACTTTGTTTTAATTGATTTGCATAAATTGAAAGTGCACAAATGTCGCCATGTTTAACTAATTCTTTTGCAGTTTGACCTTGCTCGCTGCTGTTGAATGAACAATAAGCATAAACACCTTCAGTGCGGTTTTCTAATAGTGCATGACCCAAAATATTGTCTGCTGATTGATGATTATGGTTCCATACAAGAGGAACTGTTTCGCCATCATTATGCTTAAAAGCATTTTCGCGAATGGTTCTTCCGTCAGAACATTTAATATTGTTTCTGGTTGCCCATCCGCAGAAATCGAAAGATTTCTTTTTTCCTTCCATTTTGATTATTTTCCTCCTTCTAGAATTTCTACGATACGCTCATTACCGGTTTTGTTAGAATTAGTCTCTTCTACGGCATCCGACTCTTCCGTAATATCGGTATCTTCATTTGTTGTTGCAAATTCTTCACCTTCTGCTGGATTTAAATTTTTATTACGTAACTCATCTGCTCTAGGATCATTTATTGGTTTTAATCCTATAATTTGTCTAATTTCATTTGAAGACATTATTTCATTACGTGTAAATTTGTCAGCAATTTCAGCAAGATTTGTTACTGGTACTAACTTGAATGGATCAAGGAAATACATTACAGTTTGTTTTTGACTTCTTGCTGTTTTCGTTAAGAATTTACGTTTAATTTCGTCAACTATAGCTCCAACTATAGGCTTTACTGTACGATTCATATAGTTTAACATAGTTTTTTCATCAGCTGAACCATTTAATATCTCCTCGGTAATACCTAACTGGCTATATAGCATACTCGTTAAATATGTGATTTGGTTCAATAAATTGTTATCAACTGGTCTATTCAACTGTGTTATCTTTTCAGTACCATCAGTATAAGCTATACCATATTTAGAACCTGCTAACTGTTCTTCTATATCTTTACGGCGTTCTTTCGCCTGTTGACGACGTGCGTCTGTCTTAATAATATAAGGCAATTGAACAATTAAGTCTAATTTTCCAGAACCTGATTGTTCATCTATGGCATCTAAAATATTTAGTTTCCTGATTAATCTTTGTAATGTAGAGTTTGGTGAATTAACAATAGAATATAAAGGATTTTCTATTATAGCTACAATCCTTTTAGGCATAACTATTTCTTGTTTATAACCCAATTTGTCATTATAAACTTCAACTCTAACATCATCCGGAAACCATTGAGTTATTTTACCAACTCTAACTGTTTCGATGTCATAAGATTTAAGATTTGGATTAACATCTGTATCTATTGGAACAATTGCAACGCATCCTTCATCTAACATTGATTGTACAACATCTTGAATGAATGCCCTTGCTGTTTGATCTTTATTTGCAGCTAAAGTGAGACAGTTATTTAATCCAGATTTAATTGTTTCGATATATCTTTCATTATCATCTAGTTTAACGTGTTTAATATCAATATCGGCACAGTCTATAGCTATTCTATTGTATATAGATGTTACTATAGAACGCTCATTGCCTCTTGTAAAATACATTCTATCAGGACGAGATGTTGAAGAATATCCTAAAGAGTAACTAGGAACCCGATAAGTTGGCTCCTCTACTTGTTTAAATGCATTCCATGCATGAACTAGTCTATCGAAAAAACCCACTTTATTCGAAATCCTCCTTATTTAATTTCCACGCTACAAAAGCATCCATCATTGCTGCAACATTATCAATTTTAGCTTCATAACGTTTTTTATATAATTTTCTATTTCCATTAGTATCTTCTAATGTTATACAATTACCCATTGCGAATTGCATTAGAGATTCATCGAATAATAACATTCTTTGCTCTGCTAAATTCTTTAATTCGCCTAAAGGTACTGATTCTGTTTTTGCTCCTTGTATTACTTTTTCTATACCATAAGGACCATTTTCTGATTGCCAACGTTCTACAAAATCTCTAGCATTATATGGGTCAAAGCCAAAAGCTCTTACATCGTATTCGTTTTTGCTAATAAATGTATCAAGATCTTCATAAACTTCCATCATATCAAGAATTACTCCTTCTAGGACTACTAAAGAACCTTCGTTAATAAATTCTTGGTATTTTATTCTCATCGCTCCTGGTAATTTTTGGTAAGTTAATGAGCTAATATAACTTCTAGCTTTTATACCAAAACTTCCGTCTTGTAATGGGAATAGGAAAGTAAAGGCACAGAAATCGTTTCCTTGTGATAAGTCTGCTCCAAGCGAACATGGCATTTTCCAAAAGTTTTGTTTGTCATGAGGAAGTGTTTCTTCATATGTAAAGAAATATGTATAACCTTCCATAGGTATTCCGAATCTTTTTGCAAGAATATCATTTCGTGTAGCAGGAGCATTTTCAGCTCTTTCCACATCTAATTGGTATGTTTCATATGAAACTGTTCTTCCTAAATTTGGATTAGCTTTAATCCACATTTCAGGTTGACCAACTTCATCAATAGAATCAAGTTTATAATACCAAATAGATACATGTGGATTCACATATTTACCTTTCAATATGTCCATCAATTCCATTTTGATAGTATCGCCACTTCCATTACGAACAGTACCTTCTGAAGAAATAGCTACTATTAAATAGTCTTTAACTTTAGAAGCACCTTGTTCTATTGCACCGACAACATCTTCTCTAATATCGCCAGATAACCATTCATCAATAGTTGCCACTTTACAACGCAATCCTTGTAGTTTATCAATACGCATAGGTCTTATTTCTAATAAAGAACCTGTAATAAAATTCTCAATACCTTTTTTAGTTGAGGCTAGCTTTTGTCTATTTAACTTTGAACCAGTGGTATTTTGTAACGATCCTTCAGTTAAAAATTTAAAGAATGGTCCTCTTGAACGTGTAATAGACGTTCTTATCGGAGACATTACTTCTTCAGCTTGTTTCATTGTAGGGGCTGTAGTTATTTGATAAGTAGTTGCAGTATCAACATTTAAAAAATAACTTTGAAGACAACTTCCATACATTGATTTAGCAGCGCCTCTCGCTATTATAAGGTATTGTTTATTTATTAAACGTTTTTTTATAGAACGTTTTTTATAATAACCTTTACCTGTGTCAGGATCTCTTACGTATACATTTCTTTCAACAAAGTAATACCAACAAAATATTTGTTCAGCCCATAATTTAAAAGTATCCAATAATTTTAAATCAGAACCATCTGTTAATGTTAATTCGTTTTCGCAATATTTTATAAAACCTTCTACAGGATCGGGATCATAATATATTCCTTCATTTGCAATAAGTTGATCGATTCGTCCCATTTCCATTGCGATTTCTTGATTTACAGGGATTTCACCCCTTAAGACCGCTTCTCTAAAACGGCCGTAATATTTAGGTGTAGCCGTATTAGATAAAGCCATAATCATCACCTATTTTTTCTTCTTTTGGTCACCGATATTTTGTGTAGATACTTGTCCACCTAAAGATGTAGCAATTGAAGAAATCGCACCTACACTAGCACCTAATAATGCCAACATTCCTGCAGTTGCAAGTTTTTCTTTTCCAAGCTTTGTTCCCGGATTTTTAGCTAAATCTCTTATTAAATATGAACCTCCCGATAATAAAGCTGAACCTACTGCAGACGCGCCTGCTCTTATAGCAATATCCGTATTAGAAGATCTATTTTTATAGTTTCTTCCCATTAATGAATTATAGTTTCTTTCTGCAGCTAATCTTCTGTTAGCTTTATCTAATTCTTCATTACTCATTGTCTCAGTTCTTTTTTTAGATCCATCTGAGTTATATCTAGCTTTTCCTGCATCTGTCAATGTACCATCTTCGTTTTGAAATCTACGAATTCCCCACTTTTGACCTTTAATGCCTGAATGTTCTACAGATTCTTTAATAAGTTTCTTTCGAGCGTTTTTAGTTTTTATAGCACCTACGCCTAGGCCTATAGCTGCACCTAAAGCTCCTGCTTTAGCAGCTTGCTTTCTAGTAACTGCTGATCTAATCGGAGTTCCTCCAATTTTTTCTATAATTAATGATGTTGCTATTATAGCACCAGCACCTATTGCGTAGCCTTTAGCGGAGCTTATAGACATATTTAATACTTTAGAACGTTCAGATCTTTTTGCAATTTTTATAGCTTTTTTCATTTCTTTTCTGTCTTCTTTCGAAGAATTAGATTTGAATTCAGCCAAATCTTGTTTATAACGTTCTTGTCCAGCTTTAGACATTCTACCTTTGGAATCTACTTCATAACGTTGTCTACCTTCAGAAGTTAAAGTACCATCAGGATTTTGAAATCTACGAATTCCCCACTTTTGACCTTTAACGCCATGATGATAAAGTTCATTATAATCTAAATTTTCATCCATGTTAGTAGCCTCCTTTTTTATTCATTAGTTTTTTGTTTTTCATAATATTTCTTTTTAGCTAAACCTGCTGTACCACCAACACCAGCGCCAATAGCAACAGCTACTGGAATTTTCAAGACGGCATGTAAACCATAGCTAGCTAAATTTAATGAATTTACTAAACTCGATGTTTTCGTTGACATACCTGCGACAGCTGATGCTAAAAATAAACCACCTGCGACAGCTCCTCCAACGCCAAGACCTGCTGCAGCACCTTTAGCAACGCCTTTAGCAGTTGCCCCAACATTAGAAGATGCTTTGGCTTTGGTTATTCTTTCTTGACGTCGAGCTTCTTGAGCAGCTAGCTTAGCATCCTTTTTATAACCTTTATGATCCATCTTATATATTGCTTTACCACGTTCACTCATTCTACCAGATGAATCTACTTCATAACGTTGTCTACCTTCAGCAGTTAATGTTCCATCTTCGTTTTGAAATCTACGAATTCCCCATTTTTGACCTTTAATACCATGATGGTAAAGTCTGTAGTAATCTAAATAATCAGGCATATTAATATCCTCCTTTCCGAGTATATAATCGATACTCAAATTCATTAATTTGCCTATTGAATGACTCTAATAATGCTGAATTTGTAGGAGGGTCAAATAACAATCTAACTTTTAAATATACATATGTTCGTATACCATTTATAGTGTTATCGTCTCCTATTATCTCAGACCATTTAGTTGAGCCATCAAATATCTCAGTTACAGTTTTATTGTCATTTGTTGGTAATACTCCCATTTGAGTTAGAATAGATAATACTGAATTAATATGTATTATAATATCTGTATCAAATGCATCATACTCGATAGGTATGCCTAACATTTTTTTAACAGTATTTAATACACTATCTGTATTTGTGTTACTTAAATTTTGCATGTATTTTTACCTCCTCTTCCATAAGCATGTATCATTAGGTTTTCTTTCTATTACAGTATTAGAATTTGGTTTTAAATTACTTCCGTAATGTATAGCATTATGGGTTTCATGTGATACACAAATTAAATACTCTGGATTTAACAAATTATCAGTGGACAATTCAATGTCTTCTTTCGATAATGGATTCATATGATGAATATAAATTTTTCCAACTATTTCTCTATCTCTGATTCCTAAATCACAGCCATTATCACGAATTATTACATAATCGCGTATTTTTTTCCATTCAGCAGATCTATAGAACTGTTGGTTAATATATCTATCAAAACCAAATGTGTCATCACCAACAGAACCATTAAGTTTTAAATAATTATATCTCTCTTCAAATGTGTGCAATTGAATTAGCTCTGAATATGTTCTAGATTTCATCAGTTTCCTCCTCATCAGAAGCTCCTGAATATGATTTGAAAGCTTTCAATGCATCTGTATATAAACTTGCACTTGAAGATTGTGATTCTAAATTATCTATCTTAGCTTGAAGTAATTTATTCTCTGTAATTAACTTTTCTTTTTCTAATCTTTCTTTAGTTGAGGCTAGTTTTAAAAAATGGACAGTCTCTTGAGACGAAGCTGTTCCAGCTCTCATTCTTTTTTCAACTAAATCCATAGCTAAAGCTATCATTTGATTTTCTCGTGCCTCTGGTGTTAAAGCCGGTCTCATAAGTGGTTGAGTTTCATCAGAGTTCGAGACCAATACTTTACGTTTTGCCATACTTCATCGATCCTTTCAAATAATATTTGTATAACTATGTATACACTTTGTATAATATCTTAGGTAGATTGCACCATGTTTAACATTACTTTAACCATTTGAAGTGACCAACTAACTACGGTCACCCTAAAAAAAATAAAATGTATTGTTATTCTAGAAAGGAGAAACAAGAGGAAACACATAAAACCCTTGATGTTTATTAGTAGAGGAAGAACCAATAACCAATATTGCAGTTAATTAGCCACTTCAAATAGTTAAAGCCCTCGTGAGAGGTAAAACATTTCTATAAAATATCCCTCCGGGGATTTTTTTAGGACCGGCGCGATGCATAGTGGGGGTCCTTTTTGCGAGACCCTCCCCCATGTCTATCAGATGGGGAAGTAAATCTCACAGACTAAGGCCTATGTCTATTTTTGACATAGATAATTAAGCAATAAAGTGAACTATTTTAATTTTAATTGTCTCAAACATTATTAGTTTCTATTTAATTTTGTTCATTTTATTGTTAATTTTTAATTTATTGTTTATTACGATACAATTTTTTGTATTCAACAAACTTTCCGTTTTTGTCATAACAACCAAACTTAATCAATTCATCAATTGCTTGTTCTACAAAGAAGTTATTCTCATCCTGTGATAGTGAATCAGGTAAGTCAAGAACTAAAGCTGCAAGACGTTCACATGTATAATAGCCCATTTGAATGTCATATGACAGCCAAGACTTGAATTCATCAAAAGGACTAAACGGATTGTCTAATGTTGTAATAGCTACATCATTTTGCATGTTAGTTCACCTCATTCTTTAAATACTTAATTACAGTTGATGTTGAAACACCTAAAGCAGCTGCAATTTCGTTTGTTGTATAACCTTTATTTGACATACTCTTCATTCTAGATACTTTAGCAGAACTTAGAGTAGTTGTAGTTCTAGGCATTGCTAATTGTTTCAATGTACTAGAATCTGCATTGTTAATAATTTGTTTTAATTTTGTTGCACTTATAGCACCAGCTTGTATTGCTTTCCATTCAGAATCAGTAATTTTTATTTGATTACGTTTAGCACCAACTTGTTGTCTAGCTCTTGACAAAGCTTGTTGTTTAATCTTCTTTTCTTGATCAGAAGTTAAATAGCCAGCATTAGACAATTTAGCTTTAACAACTGAGTTTGCAATTAGTTGGGCTTGTCTTTCTTTAGGAGCATTCACTAATGAATCGTTTAGTTTTTTATTTAAAGATTCTACCTCATCACTATATGTGACCTTTGCAGTAGGTGAATATGGAATGTCTTTTATATTAATTGCATTTAATCTAGATTTATTTGCCAAAGCTTTTAAATCATTAGCATATTCAGCATATGCTTGTTCAGCAGGTGTTCCTCTAGATAATGTATATGCGTTATTTGTTTCTGCCATTCTTGTACTTTTCTCAGTAGCAAGCTTTGGTATTACTTTTTCAGTAGTTATTTCTTTATATTTTCCATTTTCATCTTTATAATATTGTTTGCCATCCTTAGATATAACTGATGCTTCAACTGTTTTACCTTCAGAATTTTTATATTTTACTTTATTATAAGTTCTGCCAGTATTTCGATATACTTTTTCGCCAGTATTAGGATCCGTATATAATATTTTAATTTTTGATGGAGATACAACTTCACCAGTTTTAGAATTATAATATGTTTTTGTATTAGGATCTAATATAACTTTTTCTTTAGTATCTTTAGTATAAAAAGCTCCTTCTTTTCTTTCTA
>Ga0247611_10000828_pt1 | contig 59676 bp, 81 predicted proteins | sample 177DNAGHGhighgp2_FD_192422 | JGI IMG/M metagenome (GOLD analysis project Ga0247611, IMG submission 192422) | Sheep rumen microbial communities from Palmerston North, Manawatu-Wanganui, New Zealand - 1770 DNA GHGhigh gp2 | ecosystem: Host-associated > Mammals > Digestive system > Stomach > Rumen... | reverse complement strand
AATTCTTATTTCAAAAAACACATTATACCTTACATATTGGTTGGGTTTTAGGTAAGGCGAGTAAACATCAGAGCCAAAGTATGAAGAAATGGTAGATTTTGCGGCCAAACGATACTTGTTGCCGCTGACCTGCTGGTAGAGGGTTAGGGTGTAGTCGCCTACACCGAATGAAAAAGGGAATACGTTGTAGTCGGTTATATCGTAAAATATGGATTTGTTGTTACATTCTACTTTTAGCTTTTTGCGTTTTTCTTCTTGTAGTTCAAACACTTCAAAAACGCCATCGCGTATATCTACTTTGAGATTCATAGGTTTTCCTCCTTTTGTTTTATTATACTATAAATTGAGGGAGAAGTCAAGTTACATAAAAGTAACGAAATCTGGGTCGGGTCTATCATCTTCATATTCTTTTGAGCCTTCTTCTGTGGTATGAACTTCGTGCGGGTTAAAGTAATCGGTGCATAAATTATAAAAATCACACTTATCTAAAACTAATACGGTGCTTTCATATTTTATAGCAAACCAATTTAATGGAACTTTTATTCCTTCACTATTATGGTCATCTATACTTAATGAATTATCACAATTTTTATGCACGCTATTAAATATTCCTTCTACTTCCTCTAAATTGGTTCCGTCCCATTGAACTGCGAGAGTTGTTATCGGTTTTAATTTTACTATAAACATAGTTAAGTCTCCTTTCTTGGTTTGATTTTGCGGCAGAGCCGCCATATTTTTATTTTTATGTTTTTATTTTATATTTATTATATACATATGTTTATATATATTTATTACTGTAGTCAAAATGACGACTTTATGTAGTCAAAATGATGGATAGCGGCTGAATGTAATCAAAATGACCGGGTATGTAGTCAAAATGACGGATTGCTATGTAGTCAAAATGAAGGCAATCAGGGATAAGTAAATGAATGTAGTCATTTTGAAGGCAATCATTTTGACGGCGTTCGTGCGCCTTGTGGAAAAAATTCGTATTGTCGTGTAGTATTCTTTCTTAAATATTGTAATTGTTCTAATCTTTTAAAACCGCGTTGAGCTGTTGATTCACTCATATTAAAATCTTTAATCAGAGCGGCGGGAGAAAAATAAAACTTATCTTCTCCTGTCCATTTCATACAATACATCCAAATTTTAAACTCATTACCATCTAATTCACGAGTCACATTTAAAAGCTCTTCCCATTTTAAGGAATGTAAAAACTGTTCTCCTGGCTGTTCATTATATAATTTTTGAACCTTATTTTTATCAATCAATATTTCTCGTAGATTTGCGTAATTCATATGGAATCCTCCTGTGTTTAAAAATATTTAATTTTCGCGACGTTTCGCGATTAACTCGTTTGCTAATTGTCTTAATTCTGGGGTCTCTTCAAAATAATAAACGGTTTTTCCTTTATGTAAATAATTAGGAGCAATTTTTACTACTTGGAAACCACTTTTTTCAAGTTGCCGCATAAGATGGCGTGAAAAAACAGGAAATAGTAACATATTAAACCTCCATTAAACATCAATATTTAACCATTCTTCTTTTAATCTACGTATTTCTTCTCTTACCGCTTCTTCTACATCCTCAGAAACATTTCGCGTTCCTTTTATCCATTTATTTAATGTAGACGGGTCGCGATTGATTTTTTTTGCTATTGTAGCAATTGGATAACCTAATTCGTGGACTTTCTGGATTACTTTAAGCATATCCATTTTACCACCTCCTTACATTAATTTAGTGCTGATACAGTCATTGGAAATTGGCAACTCACGCCAAAGAAATGTTAAATCTTTGTAAATTCTCCGATAGGGTAGAAAGCCGCGCTTCCTACCCTTGGAAAAACTTTTTATAAATAAAGTAATAAACAGGTACAAGTATAGGAGATAACGTCACAAGAAAGGCTGCCGCATAAATAATTGTATTGAATACAATCACTTATAGTCCTCCAACCTAATTAGCGGCAGATTATCCCAATCCTCGGGGTAATATACACCAATCCACGGATTCTTACTAAGGATGCGGCCGCTTTCAACGTGAGAATTGTAATCGCAAATATCGTTCATTAGGTCTTTGCGGCTATATTCTACCATATTCTCATAAGCGCCATTTTCCAACTGGTATACAAGGGTTTCATACTGAACGCGATATGTTGTTGTTGAGGAATTAGCACACTGATTGATAAAGAAGGCAGGAACTGTGGCGCAAATAACTAAAAAAAGCAGAATAGAGGCAACACACCTTAACATAAACGCAACATCGCAATCAAAATCGTCGCGCACCAGATACGCAATTACGAATAGCATAAAAGCAATAGCAGTAGGCACAATAATAATTAGCATTCTTTATCTTCATCCTCCCCATAAAATTCTTTCATATTACGTTCCGTATGTAACTCAAACAAAATATCTTCGTAGTTTGATAGAGGTTCGCCGCAAAACTCACAATAGGGGCGAAGTTCCTTTTGTCTCATTCTACACTCACTACAATAGTAGGGTGTAAAACTATTGGATGGTGCTTGTGTTTTCTTTAATGTTGCCATCTTTCTTTACCTCCACATCGACAATTTCTGGCACTTCATTTTTATGCTTACAATTTATACAATACACATACTTCTTCTCGTATATATCTTTGGCCGCATAGCTTAAAAGCACGCCGCATTCATCACAAACGCGCGTTAGCCCTGGGAAGGTTTGGAAAATTATTGTCATATTTATCACCATTTAATTTTTAATACACATCTGATGCGGTCATAGAATGGATTAGAATACTTCTGATCTTTTATTTCGGTAGTATATCCTAATTTTAAAAGTGCCATTCTAAAACTTTCAATATGTTCATTAGAACCAATAATAATATATTCTATATTATTTTCTCCGTGTTTTGCCGCGATTTCAATAAGATTATTAAGTTCTGGATACCCATCGTTTAGAATATCATATTTAGGCATCAAATTGCGGGCTTCTTCTGCTGTAATCATCGCGCGAAAACTACCTCACATTCATCATCTTTATGAGTTTTGGAATACTGATAACTAAGTTCCTTTATCCTACAAAATCCATATTCATCGTGTTGCGATTCCCAATATGGACAATTACCACATTGTCGTCTTTCCTTATGTTCCATCTGCTCCAATAGGGGTAGAGTAATGGTGTGGCCCATCCACTTTTTCAGTTCTTCTTCACTATACCATTTCATATTCAAACCCCTTAGTGCGCGGCCTCATCATATTGGTGGAGCCGCACGACTTCATTCCAGAGCTTCTCACCCATACGCTCACGCCAAGTCTTTTGTGCGGCGGCATCCATATAGCACGTCATATGAAACCGAACCAGTTGGGCAATGTGAAGTGGAAAACCCATCACCAGAGCCAAATAGCTGCCCAATTCAGCGTGATTTGGATAATGAGCCTCACTGTAATTATCCTTCTCCCAATATGTCTGAGTATAAAGTTTCCCAAAATCGTGGATTAAGGCCGCATTACAAATATCTTCTGGTGCGTTATCCCGCAAAGCATTCTCACAACACTTGTGACAATGGTCGTATAGAGAAAGCGCGTGATGAGAATTGTGCTGTGACCCATATTCCTTTACCTTCTGTAAGTAATACATCTGATAGGTTTTCTTGTATTCATCAAGATAGATGGTGGTTTCATCGTCATAATAGTTGCGCACAACATCAATGGCGTCCCAACCTTCATTCTCACAAGGCGGGTCAAATTGCCGTGCCATTCTATCAATAACTTCACGCGGAACTACACGTTCACGCGCACTATTGCGTCTATGACACACATCAAGCGGCGCAACAACGCAAACGCACTTATACTTTACGTCAGGAAAATGCTTCTTCAAGGTTTTCAAAAGCGTAATGCGACGCTTCATCGAGATGTTGGTGGCTACGTAAAACACATCTCGATTAACCTTCAAAGCCTTATGGGTACGCTGATACATAATGTTAAAAATATGCGCGGGGTCATCTTGAATAGAGGGGTCGCCATAAACCTCTCCTCTAATGTCATCACTATCTAGCACCAAATCGTAAGGTTTGGCCGCACGCTTCGCTAAAAAAGTTTTGCCAGACCCAGGAATGCCACAATATAGATAAAAGGTCGCCATTCATCTCACCCTTTCTTTATTTTATTATACAACAAATTTCTATAAAAGTCAATTCATTTCGGCGCAGCCGCTCTGCGGCCGTCCCGCGTGAAGTCAGGCGTTAGGAAAACCGCGCAGCGGTTTTCCGCGCCTACGAACAGCGGGAACCGGCCGCGCATATTAGCCTTCATCTTCTTCTCTACCAAATTCCTTAACCGAAACCTTCCCCTCTACATACTTCACCAACTTATTGGTAATCATTGCTTTAAAGAAGGCAGCCGCATTTTCGCACTTACCATCCAATAGAGCGTAACAACAGGCTTGCACCAGAGGGGCATACTGTTGAACTTTGGCCGCAAATACCTTACGCGGCATTTCTACCTCGCGTAGGGAATGAAATGCGACCTCACTACCATTAACCAGCGCGCGAATTTCATCCATAATAGGTTCCACAAAATCGCTATATTCAGGGAAAGCCGCAATAAAGTCATCAAGTCCTTCAAGCTGCCACAGCTTCACAACTCTCTTCACATTACAAACTCCATTACCCTTCACCCTATGTAACTCCAAATACCAGTCGGTTTTTAGCTTAACACGGTTGAAATGGGAATCGCAAACAACCATACCTTCCACATTCTCAGGCAACCTATTCCTCAGCTGAATTGCGTCCCACTTGTTCTTAGCGGTATAGACGGGTATAGTTTTCACGTTGCCGTAAATAGCCTCAGGAGCTTCCAGCGATTCCAGATCGGTTTCCAAATTGCGCTTACAAATGAAGTAGGCGGCGGTTTCCTCATACCTCACTACAATGCGGTTTTGCGGCCCTACCAACTCATACACGTAGGTAAAATTGGGGTCGAGGTTTGCCACATATTGTAGGAAGTTGCCGCAAGCCTTCTTAAACATAACTCCATATTCATCATTATCTGCGAAAATGGTGCCAAGGGTGGAAATATGCCATTCACCCTCATCATACCATAAACGAATGTTGGTGCCATCCATTTTCTCCAATATATTAAAGCAATGCCAATCAATGGTGGCAGCGCAAGGTTCTTCCATATTGAAGAATTTGTTCAAACCGTGACACACTACCTTAAACCCATTCTTACCCATATCCTTAACAATAAGGCCGCGAGCTTCAAGTCCAAGTTGTCCAATAGCGGCAAAATCGGTAATACCGAATCCATACTTGATAAGGGTATACTTACCCTCATCTTTCAAGGTAAAGCTATACGGGGGCTGGGTAAGCAAATCGCGCCATTCCCTATTTTGGTTAATAAACTTAATAAGTTCCATTTCCAAATTCACTCCTTTTTCTATATTATAACTTAAATTAAAAAAAATGTCAAATGGGAGGTGGGAAATGGCATTATAGAGGGGACAAACAGGTACTTCCAGTTTACCTTTAAGATAAAGAAACGGGGCGGGCTAAGGGCGGCAAACCGTTAGGGTAGGGGTATATGTATTGGGTGGGTGAGGGGTGGAGTAGGGGATTTTTTATAGGGGTAGGAGAGTGTAGGGAAGAGCGAAGCACAAATTTACACTTTTGTCAACTATTTCTCTTTTAAAATTCATTTTCTATCTATAAAAATTATATCTAAAACATAAAAAAATAAGGGTAGGGGTAGGGGTAGGGTAATTTGAAATATTTTTACCATTTTACTCAATTTTCCTATAATTTATTTCAAATTACGCATTTTATTTTAAAATGTTAAAAAATTTTATCCACTTTCAAATTTCAACTATAAAAAAATCCCCCTATCCTGATGCAAATATATATATAAGATATTTGCATCAGCTCGTGGGGATTTTTTCCACCTTCAAATTTTGACTTGCTTAAAAAAAATATGTCGAAGCTTCTTGTAGAGCTAACTAAGGTTTTTGCTTACGACCACGTATCAACGATAATTTTAAATTTTTCGCGGGCCTTGGTTAAATAGAGGGGCCAGGTTTCTAAATCTTTTTTACCCGCTTGTTTCTCTTTAAAAACGATACCGTAAGATTCAAATTGTGATACACACTTTTTGTAGGTATCAATTGGTCGGCGTTGTTTATCTGTAATGCCAGCATTTTTTACGTCCTGTAAGAATTCCTCTTGTGCGGGTCCCTTTAAGGGTATTCCGCACCATTTTTTTGCTATCTTTTTAATTTCAAATTCCAAATTGAAATTGCGCACATCTTCATTATAGTCTAAAATTTGCGGTTCGCCGGCAAGTAAAGGATAACTGTAAGTTAAGCGCACTGTTTCTTCTGTATTGCTCATTAACCTAGTATATAAATTATATTCGTTTTCAGCATTTAGGCGCGCGGGCATATTGATGTAATAAGTTGGTGCGCCAGTTTCAGTATCAATTTTCTTTATTAAGAACGACACCTTAGATTTTGCGGCTTTTTGACGCCCATAAAATTCAGCTAATGCCACTTGGTCTCCCGCATTATACAATGCTTGAAGTTGCTCAAATATTTTTAATTTATCTACTGTTTGTGTGCGCGCGGAGCTGGGGTTAAAAATTATATATAATAAATCTAAGTTGCCGCGGAATCGTCCTAACTTTTGCCGCACTTCAACTTCTGTATATCCTTCTATAACGATATAGTGAATGGGTGATTTAATACTTATACCTTCCTGTATAGTATCCGTAGCTAATAATATATCAACGTCATCTGGTAATCGTTCATTATTGATCGCTTCTCGGATGCCTTCTTTACCTTGCTGCTGCCGCACCGTATCGTATAAATTACACAGGTCTGCCATAGTTAGCCCAGCTTGTCCATCACTTATGTTAATGGCAGCGTCCTGTGCTTGTTTAGCTTGATAATTAGTAAGCGAAGCTACGGTTTCATTTGCCTGACTTACTATCATACCAACACGTTTCTTTTCACTTAGTAGGCGGAAAAACCAATCCTTAACATCGCTTGCGCGCTTTAAGAAAATAATGCCCTTTTGTCCATCTAACTTGGTAGATAGCGATGATAATACGCTATCTACCCTATTAGTTTTTATGAATTGTATTTCTTTAACGTATGTATTACTTACATAATGAGTAAAGTCAGGGAATAAGTAAATAAAGTTAAAATCGCCAGGGAAATATTTCCTTGACAATTCTTCAAAGTATTCATCATTTGCCGTTACAAATATTATGTGCGTATTTTTTCGCGCGTTGGTAATCCAGCTTGCTATAAATTCGGCGTCTTCTGCGAAACTCGCTTCACTAAATAAACCGTGACATTCATCAATAACTACCCAATCATAATGAATGGCATTCTTCTTTATTTTGTGCATAAAAGCAAGGCGTTGACAGACGTCAATGCCATTTATCTTTTCTATTCTATCTATATATTGAGTGTTAATTTGGTCTACTGTCGCGGTGCGGCTTTCTACCACAAGCATAGATTGCGTTTTTCCCAGCTTCTTCTCCAATTCAGCCTGCACCTGACTCATAACGCTCGAAGTTTTGCCTACGCCTGTGCCGCCGTTTAATACAAGAAAAGTATTATAATCGGTTAAATCGTTATCCCAAATTAACTTTTGTATGTCTTGCCAGGCGAAGGTATTACGCTTTTCCAGTGTTCTCATAGTCAAATGTTTTTGCGCGATAATCCGTAATCGTATCTTTTTCAAGCCAATGAATGGTCATTTCTGGATTGATTAGACCAAACATATATAGTCGCTCTTCACGGCGGCCTAGCTTGTTAGCTTCATCTAAATCTTTAAATGTTTCAACGATTAAAACTCTGGCTATACCTTGCTTTACTGCTCGTTCGCATTCTACTAAGGTTTTATTATATTCCTCAAATGCTTCTGAATCATTTAATGAATCGTGAAGCCAAGTATAGAATGGGTCAAATTTGTCTCCAACATTTAAAAAGATGCCGCGTGGAAACGCATCGAATGGAGTAATAAAGATCAAAGCCGGTTGCCAAGTGCGCGCGATAAAATCTTCTACAATAGTCCGATATTTAGGAGAAATAGTGGATTTAAAAGTTAACCATTTGGATACGATTGCTGCGGAAGTTCCGATTTGTTCTGCGATATAATTATTTGTTAATTTATAATTTTCCCTTACAGCTTTTAATTCGCCTGCGAGCTGTTTTGGGTCTGGATACGAGAATTTAAAATTCATAGTATCACCTCCATTTTATAAGTAATTATATTAAATTTTTTCTTCAATATTTTATTCTGAGAAAATTTTTATTTTATTTAAAAAATATTTTAATTTTTAGTTTTTATTCCAGCTACCAGCTTCCAGCTTCCAGCTTGATTTCAGTTTCAGCTCCCAGCTCCCAGCTTATCCAGCTTCCAGCTTAATCCAGCTTGTACGTTCCAGCTTCCAGCTTCCAGCTTGCCGCCGCATTTACGCGCCTGCGCCTATCCCTTTTCCCCTTCTTTCTGTAATAATTATACCGCAATTTCATACAAAAGTCAAACATTTTCGCGCGTTAGCATTTTAGCGTGTTACCACTTCACCGCGTTAAAGCGTTATCACTTCACCGTGCTAAAGCGATATTTATATATGTATCAATAATAGTTAGTCATAACTAACCGCGAGGGTCTACTTTTATTATACCATAGGCGCGTTAAGGGCGTAGGAGGGTGGATGTTAAAAGTGTGTAAAGTTTGCGCCCGGGCGAGAACTTTACAATATCTTAACTTGACTTTTAGGGCGCGTGGCGTTATAATACTTATAGAAAAAAGAAAGGGGTATTGAGTATGAAAAGAGAAAAAACTTATCGTGGTTATTATCACAAGATAAGAGAGTATGACAAAAAATATAGGTATCTTGTTGGTGGAAGAAGTCCTATGAATATGAGTGATATGAAATATTATGAGTATAGAAAATTGCGTTGGTATATTTATAGTGGCGAAGTTAATCCTTATGGTTTTTGTATTGCTTTGGAACGATTTTATAAAAACTTGAAATATCGTAAAATGTTTATTCGATTGGCGAATAAAACCAAAGCGGAGTAATCCGCTTTAATTTTTTGTTAAATATTCCACCGGCCGTGAAATTTACATTATTTTAACAAAAGAAAAGGGCGGATTAACGTCCGCCCGCAACTTTTCTCATTCTCCAAAAGCGCGCACCGCAAGGAATACCCCAATCATTATACATAATATCAGGAAGGTAAGAACGAACATAGTAAGCAACATACATACCCTTAAACTCAATCTCTGTATGCTCATTATTCCATTCGTGGCTATGATATACATAAAAACCAATTCGCCTGTCATAATGACTAATAAGATTCATAAGGTCCTGCTTTACATCTTCGGGCAATTCTTCAAGAAAAAACATCTTATGGTGTTCACTATACTTCTTGTAATATTCAATAAATCCCATATTAAAATCCTTTCTGGTTTAAGTTGTTTTCCTTCAACTTTCTATATGTATTATACTGGATATGCGGCAAAAAGTCAAGTTAAGAGTTCGTAAAGTTTCGCCCCGGCCGCATTTTTAACATACATTTAACAATAAAGAAAAGCGCCCGAAGGCGCTTCAAATACTATCAAATTCAAATATGTTATTAGAAATATCTACTGTGTCAATCCAATATTTGTGATAATATTTATCTTCTTCTTTACATTTCTTCATATACTGTTCTGCCTTGCTCTTATTGGTAGTAACTGCCAAAGGATGAGAATAATCGGTAATGATGTAAACCACATATGCCTTCATAATTATTACTCCTCTTCCATCTTTTTCTTACAAATGGCGGCCAAACCTTCCTCACCACTGATAATAAGAGAAACAACCGCAAGAATATTCAGAAGCGGATGACAGAAAAGCCAAAGCAAATAACGCATATTATACGCGCCTTCAATGCCGCATTTCTTAGCGGTGCGTGCTACTGTAAAGAACACGAAGAAAACGTTGAGAAGATGGATACCAAGGATAGAGAAAATAATCGTCATAAGGTAATCGCCCCTTTCATTTGATGTATAGATTATAACATAAGTTCGCGGTGAAGTCAAGTTAAGGTTTGGTTAAGTTTACGGCGGCCAAAACGACGAAGCGCTTTTTTAATTTTATTCTTACTTTTTGCGTCACCCCAACCTTTATAATCGGTAGAACAAAGAACGTCAGTATATTCTTGCCGATTTGCGCGCTTAAAGTTATCTTTGGTCATATACCTTACCTCACTTTCTGTATAGAGTATAACATAGGATGGAATAAAAGTCAAGTAAACTTTATGTAAAGTTTTGGCCCGGCGGCGAAATTTACAATGATTTAACTTGCGTTTTTGTGTAATGTATGATATAATACATACAGAAAGTGAGGGAGCGAACGATGACCTTAGAGCAAATCGCGGCAAAAGTTACATATGGATTAGAGAAGCAAACACTATTAAATGAGTTAAGAGATAAACAAAAATGCTGTTTTGTTTCAATAGATAGTGACTTGATAAGGTATTTATGGATACTTAAACATAATAATATAGAATATAAATTGGAACGAGATTATACTTTCACTAAGATTTATATTCACTGTCAAAGTGTTAGCGCTGTATTTGATTATAAAGGCAATCAACTTGTTATAACAAAAAGGAGAACTGTGCTATGAACATCAATTTCCTCATCCTCTATTGTGCCCTGTCCTTCGTCAACGTTGTAATTCAAACCATTAAGTCCCTCTGCACTGTCAAATGTTCTACTTTCATTAGCGCGTGCGTTAATGCGGTGGCCTATGGTCTGTATGTGTATGTTATCTTCTTCACAAACGCCGAAGGGCTTGAATTATGGGGCAAGGCGCTAATTACTGCGGCCGCAAACTTTAGCGGGGTCTATATTGCGAATATGCTTTTTAATAAGGTGTTTAATAAAGAAGTAACTTGGATTATAGATATTAGTGTTCCGCGGGATGATAGAATGGATACATTTGTGCGAGAATTATGGGAAAATGAACTTGTATTTCATAATTATGGTACAAATAGTGATAGTAAATGTTGCCTTTTTCGAGTGTTCTGTCCTACTAAACAGGATAGTATAAAATTGAAAAAGATTCTTCCTAAGGAAAGCAAATATAATATAAGTGAAAATATAAAGCGCCTGTAAGGCGCTTTTCTTTTTTAAGTTTATGTTAATTGTCGGGCCGGCGCGTTATTTAACATAAAATTAAAAGAGCGCCGAAGCGCTCTTAATAGATATAGTAACCACCGAGAATTTTGTTGGCTTTAATCTTTGAATTATATTCCTGACTAATTTCTTTAATATGCTTATGTTTCGTAAGGGTTTTGAAACGACGCGCTTTATTTTTTCGCGCGCGATAATAAGCCAAAAGACAACGTTTATTTTCTGCCGATTTACAATATTCAATATTTACTGCGCCCCACCAGTAGGGATTTTCGCCGTAAAAGAAAAGGTTAAGTGCCCAATCATATTCAACGTATTTCCACTTACTCATCATATTCTTTACTTCCTTTCTTTATCCAATACTTTATTAAGAATTTCTACGGGCGAAAGATTACTATGATTAAGCCAACTAATAGCGCAACTGATTTCATCTGTATCTGTGATTTTTCCTTCCTGAATATAAGCGGTTAGAGCAATGTCAAGACCCCAAAGTCTATCTGCCTGCGCTCTTATTCTTCTTTCTTCTTCTTCTAACTGATTAAGCAGAGCAAGCGTCAAAGAGTTACGAGAATAAAGGTCGCCTTTCTGTATCTTCATATCTATCATTTCCTTTCCCTTTTCTTGGTTATATTATATCAGATAGAACGCGCAAAGTCAAGTTAAAAGAATGTTAATTACGGTCCCGGCGCGAAAATTAACATACATTTAACAAAAAGAAGGAAGCGGATTACTCCGCTTCCTTTTCCTTCTTCTTGGCTTCGCGCTCCGCCTTGTCACGCGCGGCCTTCTCTGCGCGTTCGGCGGCCTTCTGCTCCTTGACGGCCTGCTTTGCCTTGTATTCGTTGATTTCCTTGTCCATCAGTTCGCACGCCGTCATATCCTCGCGTTCCTCTGCTACAATCGCGCCCAATCTCACGTAGCGCTCAACACCGTTAAGGTCAGTGATAAGCACGCCAAACTGACGGTCATTGATACGGTGCCAGTCCAAATCATTTCCTTCATTAAGGCAATCATCAAACACACGGGTGCGAAGGTCAGTTTCAACCATATTCTTAGTAATCTTAGGCATATTCAATTCCTTTCTGGTTTGAAGGGTTTTCCTTCCCTTGTTCTGTAAGTATTATATCATAGGAGAGTGGAGAAGTCAAGTTAAGTATTTGTTAATCGTCGTCTACTTTTGCGCTTTCAATTTGATACATTGCGATATAATCACCACAATAATAAGTATAAATAACACGGTCTCCTATTTTTTCTTCATATTGGTCATCAATAGAATAATTTTCTCTTGTAATTTCGTTGTGGAAAAGAGTGATAGCGCGTGCTAAAGAAGAACATACGCCAACAACCGCGCAATCATAACTGTCTCTACTATGCACAGAAACAACATAAACTTCCATATTGAATACCCTTCTTTCTCATTTCTGAATTTATTATATCATAGAATTTCAAAAAAGTCAAATTAAGAATGTGTTAAATTGCGGGCCGGCGGTGAATTTAACATTTCTATAACAAAAAGGTATCTTCAAAAGAAGATACCCACAGGCGCCCATTTGTTTTTAAGGTCTTTATATTCTTCTTCAAAACTTTTCCATTCACCCCATTCCCAATCATAACGCCAAATTCCACTCGTTTTAGGAAGAATAGTACCGTATTCATCGCGGAAGAATTTACAAATAATATTCCAATTATAGTTATCGCAGGTAATTTTAATATATGAAGATTCATCTGTAAAAAGAAGTTCAGAAATTTCTTCGAGAAATAAGGAAATGCCTTCTTTTATAGTATTAACAGTTTTTGTTACTTCACCATTTTTATTATAAATTGTAACATATTTTTGCCATAACTCTGCGATTTTCTTGCCTTCATTTTCCATATGTTCATATTCTTCACATTCTTCAATAGTATTAAAAATCGTGCCGTCATCCGCAATAAACTTCATATTTATTTCACTCTCCTATCTTAATATCGTTCCATTCACAACTGCAAGCGCAAACAATATCACCATCGACATCTGAATCATCGCGGTATACTTTTACGTATACTCTCGCGGTAGATTCATCACCGCAAGCAAGAACAAAATGTCCAAACGCGCTTCCAAAATCATCGAATCGTCCTGAGCAATAAACTTCGTGACTTGTTTCAATAATTGCGCCAACTTCATCATAGAGATAAGACTGCTTGAATACCATCCAATACACTATCAACACTTCCTTTCTTCATCTGGTTACATTATATCCGATTTCTTGTCAAAAGTCAAGTTAAAAATAGATTAAATAGCGGGCCGGCGCTTAAATTAACATTGATTTAACAAAAAACGCCGCGTTAGCGGCGGCGCTGTGTATGAATAAAAATATTTAGCAACTTATTCCATTTCTGAACAAAATCTTGAGAATCATCTTCAAAAGAAATCCAGTCCTCATCACACACTTCCCAACGATAAACCCCTGTAGCCGTAGGGAAAATTTTTCCGCACAATTCAGACATTACGTCGTCACTAAATTTTTTAACTCGTTCATCTTTAAGTTTGGGAGAAGAAGGAATTACAACAAACAGGGCGCTATCAAACGCTCTATTAAACTGGTATAGGTCATTACTAGAGGGAATAATTTCGCCGTTTTCGGAGAAAAAAACTACCGCGTTTAGAATATCAGAAAATTCCGTGCTTGCTTCATATTCAAGGCAGTCTTCTTCACTTTCAAATTCCTTACCGTCATTCGCGATATACACAGTCTTTTCAATCATAATTCATATCCCCTTTCACTTTTTCAGTTCAGTAATGGTTTCTATACACCATTTAAATGTTTCAATTTTCATTGTGCCATCCGCTTGACGGCAATTTTCGACTGTTTCTTCATAGTATCTAAATTTATTTCTATATCGTGTCCAATAGGTTTTAACAGAAAGAACCTCTTTATAAAATTCACCAGTTGTATAATACTTCGGCCCTACAGTTTCACGAAAACTACGAGAAGCGTAATTTTCTTCAACTTGCTTCTTCAATTCTTCAAGATTGTCACTAAACAAATGTTGAGAGATGAAACCGCCGCAATGAATCTTATACATTTTTTCTTTCCCCTTTCTCTCAGGAACAAGTATATTATAACCGATTTTCTCCAAGAAGTCAAGTTAAGAAATCGTAAATTAAAGGCCCGGCCGCGAATTTAACTTAATCTTAACATTGTCACTAAAAAGAAAAGGGCTTTCGCCCTTTTCTTTAGCCCCGCAGAGTGTAAGTCTTGGGATTGCGCCCATTATCGGCCTTGACGACCATCGGCTCCATTTCCCGCAAAAGGATATTACGAACCTTGATAGCGGTAAAGTCAGCGGGCAGGTTGGCCTTCGCGGCTTCAAAAATCTCCATTTCCGTCATCGGCTTGTCAGACATCACCGCACGAATTACGGGAATAACCTGCGCCGTCAGTTCCGCACGCTTCGCGGCGGTTTCGGCCTTGCGCTTCTCCGCCTGCTTGGCCTTGGCTTCATCGGAACCGTGGGACGCATTGCGCTTCTCCACGGAAGCCTTGAGAGCGGTCAGACGTTCCGCGATATTCTCAGGCACGGGATAGTTGGTCAGGACGTAATCGAGAGCCACGGAGTAGGTAACAACGTTCTTAGTCATAGTAGATGCCTTTCTGGTTTGTGAGGTTTTCCTTCCTCTGTTGTAAGATTAGTATACCATATTTAGTTGTTGTTGTCAAGAGGTTGGATTGTTAATTCTTTGTGCTTGCTGGGCTGGGGCGAATGTCATAACCGCGCGCTTGTTAGTGAATCACCCTGTAAGCTCCAGCACCGTTTTCTTTCCTCTCCCCTTGGAACAATTATATAATACCACAAGCGCGGCAAAAAGTCAATAGTTTTGAATGTAAAGATTAGGTAAAGTTTGGCGCCGGGCGGGATTTTAACCCTCCCTTAACATTCATCACCTTCGTCATACATTGCCATATCATTTCTAAAGCATTGTTTAGAATATATACATTTATTATGTTCTACATCATATCTTGCACAATGCGCACATTTATAATTATTTTTCATACAGTCCTCAAGAAAAGCTTCAATCGTTCGCCATTGATAAAGATTAAAATCTGCCATACTTATGCGTCCTCCCAATCTTCCCAACATTCAAACACGGAAGCCCAATCGTCACAATCTTTCTGCGGGTCGTTAATATGGCAAACTCCATATTTATAATAAGGGCAGTCCCAACCATTAACAGGGCAATATGTCTTTTCACCATTCATAGTGCCTGCGTCCGCGTCTCTATCCCATTTCTTGCCATATTCGTGGCTCCATCGTCCTTCAACAGTTTCAACGCCGTAGCGTTCGCAAAATTCCAAGATTTTCTTTAGAATTTCGGTTTCGTTCTTATCACTATAAAAGTTCTTGCCGATACCATTATTAAACTCAACGTGACACTTAATCATATTTGATTAACTCCTTTTAATTTTTATTAAAGTGCGCGTTTGTTTGTTATCATGCACAACGGCTAAATGACAATTATGTTTAACCATAACGTCACAAGCCATTTCAGTAATATTATCTAAAGTGTCTTTAACAATGATACCAAAATAATTATCAAAAGTAATGCGGACATCAAAAACTGCGGGATGAGTAATTGTAATAGCCATAATATTTAACTCCTTTCTTCATCTGGGTATAGTATAGCATAGTATTGGGAAAACGTCAAGTTAAATCAATGTAAAAATCGGGGCCGGGCCGCGATTTAACGCGGCCTTAACCTTCCATCGGCTCCTGCTCATCTACAAAGAAATAATCAATTACAGACCAATCTATTTCTTTACCGTTCCACAACTGACGCGGTTTAGTTGTGTTAAGTTCATTACATTCTATTTCTGCGTTTTCGCGCGTCTTGTATGTATAATAGGAAAGAAATTCATCACAACGTTTTTCGTATTTCGTGCCTTTATTATATACAACTGGCAATTTGGTTTTATAACAAATAACTGTCATCCTTGATTCTCCTTTTCTGTTATTGCGCGAGGCACAAGGCCCCGCGCTTTACTCTCTGCCAACACGCACGACTGATTCCCATCAATTCATCATTCATCTTTAAGCACTCTTTCATAATTTCGTGTTCTATTCTCACATCTTCCAATCCTTTATGCTCTTCATTAAAGTTAGGATTTTGTGAGAGGAAAGCATAAACCGTTTCTGCGGTAGCACGATAATTCTTTCCGTTATTAGAATAATAGCGATAAAGTTCTGCGAAAGTTTTATATTCAGAAGTTTGGCAAATAGTATTGCAAGCCATATTCCAAATACATACAAACTTGGTATCATAAGGAAAAAACCAACGATATTTTGACTTAGTGAGATAACGCAAAGTGGTATTCAATGCGTTTCTATCAAAAGCACAATTATAAGCCGCAACAGTATGACAATCATATTCTTTCATAAGTTTGAGAATTTCCAATCTCATATCAAGAAAGTTAATCATCTGACGCTTGCCCGCGCGAATATCTTCACTGTATTCTGGCATTTTAGAAGCATAATATGCTTGCTTCATCAATTCGTGTTCATCTACAAATACATCACGAACAACAAACGCGCGTTCATCAAAGATTTTACCTTGCGTGTTCAGAAAGCGGCAACTTACATCATAAGTAAGCGCGTCTTTAGTGTCGTTTGCGGTTTCTACATCAAGCAAACACATATTTTCATCAATCATAAGCAAAATTCCTTTCTGGTTTATCAAATGTTTTCCTTCATTTCATAGTCACATTATAGCACGAGAAGGGAAAGAAGTCAAGTTAAAAAAGTGTTAACTGCGCGCCCGGAGTGGTTTTTAACATAAAATTAAAAGAAGGGTTATTCCCCTTCTTTTAAATACTTTTCTGCGATTTTATCTGCTTCATCAAGGTCAAAAACAACTCCTTCAAATCTATCATTTTTACGGAAAGCGCCCTTATATTTATGAATATATCGCGCGCGAAATTCGCTTTCAAGTCCTTCTGGGTCGATGTCTCCGCAATCCCATACTCTATCAACATAACAATAAGCAACACCATTTTTAGCATAATAACGAAGATGCTGTTTCATTCGTTTTTCTGTTGCTTTTGTAGTTGTTCCAACCTTTGAATAAATTACATTATAATTTTCATCTAGCAGGCGAATTAGATAAACTTGATTTACACCGTCTTCAAATTGAGGAACATTTATCCAATATATTCTATTGTGTGCTGTAATAATAACGTCAATAGCTTTAATAAAACGATCAGTTATACGCGCCGCTGTTTCAACGTGGCTATAAATGGTCTGAAGAATGGGAAAATTATCCCAAAGATAACACATTTGATTATAAAGATAATGGCGTGCGGCTGTATTATTGGCTTTTAACAGTCTTTCATTCAAGTCTTTCATTTGTTCTTCTACTGTTTCGTTAGTACAATTAAGCATTGCGGCGGTAACATAAGTAGTAGACATTTTGTTCCCCTTTCGGTTTTCAGGGTTTCCTTCCCTTTGATGTATGTATTATATCACATTTAGGATAAAAAAACAAGTTAAGTATTTGTAAAATTGGCGCCCGGCCGTGAATTTAACATTCTTTTAACAAAATTAAAAAGGGCGATTACTCGCCCTCTTCGTGAATCATCTTGTCAAAGCCCTTTTCGTTCAGTGCCTTAACAACTTTCTTTGCGGCGGCCTTGCGTTCCTTTTCCTTAGCCGCGCGTTCCTTCTTTTCCGCTTTTGCGCGTTCATTGTCCGCGCGTTCGTCAAGAACGCCCTGCCATTCATCAGCGGCATCATAACCATTATAGGGGATATAACTGCCGTTGCCGTTACGCTTGCCGCGCGGAATAGACGCCTTAAAAGTAAAGTAAAATTCTTCACCGTTAGAATCAACCGCAGGCATCATAATTTCACCCGTGCCAGTCGCGCGGACATCTGAATCATATTCCTTAATAAGGAACTGCTTCACCTTTTCAAGGATTTCGTCTCGTTGTTCAGTGCGCTTCATTTCCTTACCCATATTATATCCCTTTCTGGTTTGTGGTGTTTCCTTCACCTTTCGATAGTATTATAACATATGGAGGGGAGGAAGTCAAGTTAAGTTTTTATAAAGGAATTTTAGGTTAATCCAACACGTAGCGAAAAAAGCAATAAAAGGTATGAAAATGGCAAACCACGGATTTACCTTCAAGTGCAGATTATAAGTAATTCTTGTCATTTGACTTTCCTCTCCTTTCACTTTCTATAAATAGTATACCACAAAATTAGAAAAAAGTCAAGTAAAATCTTTGTTAAGTTCGCGCCCGGCGGCGTTGTTAACGCCGTTCTAACAATACTTTATGCTTTGATGATGGTGTAAGTATAATAATTTTCATCATCGTGAAAATTGAGAATAGTTCTACCAAAAATTTTAGTTTTAGTATCAAAAATTGCACCGCGCTTCGTGACATAAATAGTAATCGCATCAATGGCTTGCTGTTTAGTAGGGGAAGTAAAGAGAACAACATCTTTATAAATAACCTGATACATCAATCTTTCTCTCCTTTCATCGCGTCTCGGCAAATTTGCCTATTCTTCTTGCGGTCTTGCTTCTTGTTCTTTTTCTTCGGTATTATCACCGAAGGGCGGTATCCCACAAAGGTTTCGCCGCGTTCAGTATTCTTCTTCATCATCAGAATCCTCATTATTTAATATCAGGTGATATGCGCGATAAAGCAGTCGTTCGTAATGTTTTCCTCTTGCATTAAAATGTTGTGCGCGGTTATCTCTATGCCATTTAACAGTTTTTCTCCAAGCAATGTTACAATTTTTCTTCATTTTCAAAGCAGATTTACTTCTCATTTCTTATTCCCCTCACTTTCAAATATAGTATACCATATAGATTAAAGGAAGTCAAGTTAAAAGAATGTAAAATTGCGTCCCGGCTGTGGATTTAACACAATCTTAACATTACATATAAAGAAAAAGCCCCGAAGGGCTTTTCTTACATCTTGCGGGTGTAGGTGAGCGGGTTCTTGCCGTTCTCGTGCTTCTCAACCTTATCCGCAAGCTGATTGCGCATAATGTAAGACACCTTGTTAGCGGTGAAGCCGTCAGGCAGTTCCTTACAACAGGCATCGTGAATCTGACGCGCGGTCATAGGAGTATCGCTAAGCACCTTTTCCACAATCGGCACAGCGATCGCGTAAAGTTCAGCATTTGCGCGAGACTTTTCAGTCAGACGATTATATTCCGCCTGAACCTCGGCGAGCAGTTCATCGTTATCCTGCTTGGCTTCAATGTAAGTGATGATGGCTTCGAGCGTAGACTTCTTCATTATGGTTCCCTTTCTGGTTTTTTGAGGGTTTCCTTCCCTTTTGTTGATTTTATTATATCAGATTCTCAGTTGAAAGTCAAGTTAAGAATCTGTTATAATCGCGCGGCCTGTTTTACTTTTCTTTTTACTTACTGAAACAGGCAAAAGCCGTAAGGGGCTGTGCGGTTAATTACTCCGCTTGAATGTATCTGCGCCTCATACCTCTGGTGGGGATGGTGAGTATCGAACTCACACAAGCGAAACGCAATGTTCACTCTGCGTCCTATCGTCATCCCTTTGATGTATACATTATAGCACGTTTTGTGCTTAATGTCAAGTTAAGAATTTTTAATGAATTGAATTAGTGTTTCGTAATTTTTTCCACGAATACAAGGCGTTCCTTCGTAATATTGTGTTTCTCCGTCATATGTAGTCAACCCACGAATGAGTGCAAGCAAGAGTTCCTTATCAATCATTTTCCTCATCCTTCTTACTTATTATAGCACAACTGATTGGGTTTGTCAAGTTAAGAATTTGTTTCTTCTTGACAGGAGGACGACCTTCGCATCAGTTGTGCTCTTGCCCTCTCAACGATAATAGTATACCAGAAATTGCGCGAAAAGTCAATAGTTTTGTTTGTTAAGTATGCGTTAATTTTGCGTCCGGCGGGAAAATTAACGTAAAATTAAAAGAGCGGGTTTACCGCTCTATATGTTCGAGTATTTCCATATATCCTCCAATAAAACCATCATCGTTTCTATGTTTAGCGATATATGCTAACGCTTCGTGTTTGTATTCAAAAGTTGCTACTGTTTCGCGGTATGGTCTAAATCCTTGTCCGTAATCCTCGACATAATTTACTGTGTAATAAATATGAACTGTTGCCATCATATTAGATTGCTTCCTTTCTTTTACAAAAGTTAATTTGGCACTTCTTCAATTACAAGACTAGATGTATAACTTCTATAAATGATAGTCCGTTCTCCGTTTTCATCAAAGACAATGTAATCATCGTGAATTTCAATATCAAACTTACCTTCACGCTCATAAATTACATATCCATCATCAGCAACAATTTTAAGAGTTCGCTCAATACCATTATGAATATTACTCTGATAATCTTTGTAATTACGCGCGCCTGTGGCGGTCTTGGTGTTGTAGAAATGAAGGCTAAAAGCAATAATAACAATGATAAGAATACCAGTGATAAAAGCGCAAACGCCTGCAATAATGCTATCATTTTCATACGCAATCGAAACTGCGGCCACGATAGCCATAACGAAGAGAAAACCTAGACAAAACCACTGAGCAAGCGTAATAGCCATATTAAAATCCTTTCTGGTGTTTGGGATTTTCCTTTCCCTTTTCTTGAGTATATTATAGCGCGAATACTGTAAAAAGTCAAGTTAAGTGTTTGTAAATTCGGCGTCCGGCGCACGAGTTAACGAGGACTTAACAGTCCTCGTCCTCGTTCTCATCACGCTCCCATACATTAGAACCATTTTTAAGCGCGGAAATGTAAAGCGCGAGTTCCTGCGAGGAATGAACGCTTACATCGCCATAATCCCACGGGAAGCCGATAGTTTCCCAGTCACCATGTTCATCCCAATCGTTATGATATTTATCGGGGTCAAAATAGCGATTGTGAATCGGATTGCCATAACTTCCATCATGGCAAACCGCATCAGCACCCTTAAAGCCCTTGAAGGTTACATGCCAACCATTTTGAAAATGGCAAACCTTGTCTACTTCTACGCCTGCTATACGACAAGCATTGATAAGGTCAACGAGGGAATTAACATACATCGCATCAATCTGGTCAGGGCGAAAAGCGCTAGCATCATTCTTCATATTAGGTTACTTCCTTTCCTCTTTCTTGATTATAGTATATCATAAATTGAATATCAGGTCAAGTTAAGTATTTGTTAATTGTCAAATGATAATCCGTAATTAGATAAAAACTCATTCAGTTTTTCGCGCGTCATTTCTTCGCCATTAGAAAATTTGTGTTCTGAACACCATAAGCAACAATAATATTTATTATTTTTTTCTTCAACGCACAAACATTTACGGCATTTGTTATTGTCTGTATAATAAAACTTAGTAATCATAATTTTGTCCTTTCTCTTTCTTTTTCTTGATTATAGTATATCACAAATTAAGCGCAGGGTCAAGTTAAGAGTTTGTAAATTAGCGCGCCGGCCGCAAATTTAACCTCGATTTAACATTTTATATTCAAAAAAAAAGAAGGCTTTAAGCCTTCTTGTAGGTCTTGGAGTTGCGGCCCTGGTTAATCTTCTGAACCTCACCCGCAAGCTCGTGAATCAGTGCATACTGAACCTTACGAACGTTCCAATCAGCAGGAAGCCTGTCCCGAGCATCATTGTAAATCTGCTCGGCAGTCTTTTCCTCGGTGCCAATCACAGAACGAAGAACAGGAAGCACAGTAGCCATAAGAGCCTCACGCGCGGCGTGGTTCTCTTCCTGACGCTTCTTAGCGGCGGCCTTAGACTTCTCATTAGAAGCGGCGGCCTTCGCGCGCTGCTCAAAAGAAGCAACTAGCTCGGTCAGACGGGCGATAGTCTCGGCGTTCTCCTCAGCGCCATTAGCGGTCATAAAGTTGATAGCGTTAGAAACAGCGGTGGAATAAGTCATCTTAGCCATAATGTAATTCTCCTTTGGTTTGTAGGGTGTCCTTCCCTTATTTCTTTTATATTATAACACATTTCGTGCTATAAGTCAAGTAATAAGTTTGTTAAAAGGGGCGAGACTTGCGAGTGGGTTCCCTATGAGCGAATCATTAGTTCACTTTCTACAAGTGATTCGCCCTTTCAACATCCTTATTGTATCACAGATTCTACTTGAAGTCAAGTTAAGAATCTGTTAATGGTGCGCGTGGCGAGATTTGAACTCGCGACTCCTTGATTAAAAGTCAAGTGCTCTGCCAACTGAGCTACACGCGCATATAGTGAGAGGGTTTTCGCGGAGTTTAGCCTTTTCATTTTTTTTCGGAACGAAGCCCAATGCTGTTTCGACCTGTTCCTCCCTCTCAACTGTATATATTATAACCGAAAATCGCTCAAAAGTCAAGTATTAGGATTGTAAATTGTAAGTAAAATTGGCGGCCGGCCAATAATTTAACATTGATTTAAAAAAAATTACGCGCGTTTGCGCGTAAAGAAATAAATTGTTCCATCATAAGCTCCCCAATCATCAAATACATCATAATAAGTATGGTCGTTAATAAAGTAACTACCGCCCATTTTATCATACCATTTACCATCGGCTTCCAATTTCCAAAAATGAAAATCAAATGAGCTAAAACGGAAGGCAATGATTTCATTAGTATGATAATCAATTTCCATATTATAAACCCTAGTGCTAGAGACGGGTTCCAAATCGGGGAAGTCGGCTAAGATATTGTCAATAGCGATTTCCTCAATTTCAGAATAATCTTCTGGCCTTTCCAATTCAATATCAGTAATTTCATTGAAGGGGGTATACCACGAGAAAATGCCGAGAGCAAAACCGCCGCAATTATACTGAGAACTTGAAGTGTTATTCATATTGCGGGCGCGCTTAATGTTTTTCGGGTCATCCTTTTCATAGCTGAAGAACATTGTTTTGTCTCCTTTCCTTTGATGGTTATATTATATCAAACCAGGGCAAAAAAGTCAAGTTAAGTATATGTAAATTTAACGCCCGGCGCGCGAATTAACATAATCTTTACTTGACTTTCGGGAAATTGTATGGTATACTGTTCTCAGATGAAAGGAAAGGGGTTTGAAAGTGAAATGTGTAGACAGGTAAGGTTTCGGATAGTTGATAGTAGTATTGGTGATACTACCGAAATTCTTGGTGGAATTGGAATTTATGAAGATGCGGACAACCAAAACGATGAACGTTTAATTAACGTAATCTGTGGTTGTTGCGGTAGTATGTATGAACCCGAAGATATAGAAATTATTGAAAAATATCATTCGTGGGTTGATATTTGTGATGCGATTATCGGTAATTAACCAACTCTTAACTTGACTTTCTTCCAACTCTATGATATAATAAAACCAACAAGTGAGGGAAACACTTAAAAACCAGAAAGGGAATTGATTATGGCTATGAATGTTAATGAGGTTCGTGCGGCGGTTCGTGAGTATGTGGTTGGCAAGATGGAAGATTTTCTTGCGGCGAATGACGCTATTCAGTTTGAGGATGGCGCGTGGGCTATTCCTGTGGGCGTTGACGGTATGACGGTTTACGCGGAAGTCGCTGTCAAGACTAAGGCGTGGAAGGATACCAAGACCGCTCCTGCGTTCAATCCTGAAACCGCTGTCAAGAAGTGGGAAATGGAGAAGGAAGAAAAGGCCCAGAAGGCGGCTGAGAAGGCTGCGAATAAGAAGGCGTAAGCCTTCTTTTTTTTATATATAATGTTAAGTTTTTGTTAAAAGTGCGCCCGGCCCGCAATTTAACATAAAATTAAAAGAGGGGATTACTTCCCCTCTTCACTATATCCGTTCTGACGCATTGCGTCAAGAAAGAAACCAATCTGATATTCGTCAAGCATTGCGGGATTATCATCATCAGAAGTAACGTTAGAAATACCGATTTCTTCAACCGACGACCAATCGGTATCATACTGTTCTTCAACAATTTCAGTTGCCTTCGCACGAGATTCAGCCGCGACAAAACCGTGGGTCTTACGAGAAACGCCATCGTCATAGTTGGTGTAAGTAACGAAATAACCAAAGATGCTCATATAGAATCTCCAATCTGGTTTTTAAGGGTTTATCCTTCCCTTGATTACGTATTTAGTATACCACAGATTTTCTTAGAAGTCAAGTTAAGAATTAGTGAAGGTCGGGAGCAAGGCCGCGGATACCGCTAAAAAAACCATAGGCGGCGAAAATTACGAGAATCATAATGATAATACCTTTCGGGATTGACCTACGGAAGCTCAAACCATTTTCCATATTAAAACCAACTGAAAGCAAGCCTGCAACGAATCCAATTACTACACAAAGCGCGGGCATCTTTTACACTTCCTTCCTTGTTTCTGTAATTAGTATAATACTTTTAGATTAAAAAGTCAAGTTAAAGATGTGTTAAGAAGCGGCCCGGCGCGGAATTTAACCCGCGCTTAACTTTTTCGGAACATAAAGTTTTTGTGAATTAAGAAAGCATCCAGAAGCAAAATAACAACTAAATTTTGTATTGTCTAAGACGTTAGAATGGCGACAAACACAAGTTTTACATTTTTCATTATTAGTGATACAAAAGGTTAAATATTTATTGATTGCTTTCATTTCTTCATCTGAAAAAGTCCAATATTCCATAATCATTCCCCTTTCACCAACTTATTCAAAATATCCATCATCATATCAGGGTGATATGCTTCGCCTTGCCACGTATCGCGATTTTTATCCTCATCGTCGAACAGGATTCCCGCGCCGCAAACTTCCCACTTATTCATACCATAGCTAACGATGTTGATTTTATCGAAATGAACGCTTGCGAGATGCTTATGGAGCCACCACATTTTTGCTGAGGTAACGGCTTCATCGTAAGCGGTGGTGGAGCTTTTGGAAAGCCAGCTAATGATTCCGAGCTTATAGCCAGCTCTCTGGAGCTGATTCAGCTTGCGCGCCAGCTTGCTCATATTTACCAGCGGCCGAGCCAGCTTATATGGCGTGGCATCATATACGCGGAGCATAGTAAGCCAATTTTCTACCCCGTAAAGGTCAGCAATAGTCCCGTCACAATCTAGCCAAATCCACTTCGCGTTTTCCATTTTCTTACTTCCTTTCCTCTTTCTGTATATATTATACTACGTAGGAGGCAAGAAATCAAGTTAAATCTGTGTTAAGTTCCGCGCCGGCTGGCGTCTTAACAATTCCATAACAAAACCGCGCGGTTAGCTACTCCGCGCGGCTTGGCTTCAATCGCGGTCAGTTCGCCATCCTGCCGCGGGTCGGTTTTCTTCGTAAAATGGGATTACGCTACAACCGCCACGTTGCGCATTGTCCCTTGCATTACTGCGGTGGCTCCATCTCTCAACGCTCCTTTCTCCCTTTCGACATTATTAGTATACTACACTTTAAGAAAGAAGTCAAGTAAAGAATATGTAAATTTCGGCGCCGGGCCTGAATTTTACGCGTTTTTAACAAAAGAAAATGGCCGCTTAGCGCGACCACGTAAAGACGTCTTTTTTCTTGTTACAGTCCCAAATATGAATAATATCAACGTGCGGGTCTTCAATGTAGATTTCTGCCGCGCGAAGGACTGAAAGAATGTCGTTGCCGTGTTCAGTCTTACAAGAACAATCATCCCAAGACACAATAATCTGATACATTTTATTACTTCCTTTCCTTTTTCTGATATAATTATACACCCGATGACGTGAAAAGTCAAGTTAAGAAATGGTAAACTTTCACGCCGGGTGCGTTTTTAACGCCATTTTAACAAAGTAAAAGAAGCGCTTTCGCGCTTCTTTTAGCTTTCAAATCCGAAGTCATCCAGAGGGCCATCCATAACCTTGATGAAGTAGGCCATTGTCTCGTTGCTTTCGCCGCGTTCTTCCATACGAAACAGTTCAATCGTGCGCCAGTCTTCCAGTCCCCAATTAGAAGCTACATAATTCATCATTTCCTGCCTAGTCATTGTCAACCGCTCCTCTCCTGTTTTCTGAGTATATTATACTACGTGAAGCCGGAAAAGTCAATAGAGAAAAGTGTAAACTTTCGGTAAACTTTGCGCCCGGCGCGGAAATTAACGAGGATTTTACAATCCTCGTTTTACTTACGACGAACGGCATACACGCGCTTTTCCGCTTTGCCATTACAATACATAATGATTTCCACAATAGCCCCGTGCTGGCTTTCCGCCGCATATTTGCGCGCAAAGTTTTTTGCTTCAATTAGTTGCTCATTTTTGAAAATGCGCACGCAATTACGATTATACTTATCGCCGTCGCCAATTACAAATACTCGGAAAGTTGTCATTTTAATTCCTTCTCTCTCATTTCGTTGCCCTTATTATATCAGATTTGAATCGGGATGTCAATAGGGTTTGTGTAAAGAATTGGTTAATTGGCGCGCCGGCGCCGTTTTTAATTTGAAATTAACAAATAAAAATGGGGCCGCGTTAGCGGTCCCAAAATTCGTCTTCTGAAACGTTAATCACTTCCAGAAGCGTTTCGTTATCAAACCAGAACAAATCATTCAAGTCGGTGTTAGCAATACCATCGGGATACGTTTCGGCTACATACAGTTCCAAAATATTCCATTCATCATCATTCAAATGATTTGCAAATTCACGCGCGCCCGCCCAGAACTCAAAATCCTTGATGCTCTTTTCTTCGTAAATCTTCATTGTTTTTATCCCCTTTCGTTTTTCTGAATATATTATATCATACAAAAATGAAATTGTCAATATGGGATTTTGTTAAAGGTTTGTAAAATCCGCGCCCGGCTGCGAAATTAAAATGAAATTAACAAATGAAATTCGGGAATCACTTAACGGTGATTCCCACCATCATATCATTAAATTCTGAAAATGAAATTTCAATTTCGGGATTAGCCTGGCAATATAACCAATACATATACATTCGCGCTTGTGAATAAAATCCTAGCCATTTCTTCATTGTAATTCTCCTTTAATTATGGGATAATAACCTGTTTTACTTCCCATTTCATTCCTGTGCAATATGTTCTAAAATTGGCCGCCTGCTGTGCTTCTTCGCGTGTTCGATAATTGGAAGAGCCTTGAAAATTTCCGCAATGAATGATGTAAAGAATCATAATCGTTATCTCCTTTTAATTATTCTTACTTCTAATTGTTCTCCGTCCCAACGAGAAAAAGTAATTTCGCAATAATCAGTTGTAATGATAATCGTTGTAGGCGTAGTAAAATCATTAACATCGTAGTCAATATCATTATGTTCTAATCTTTTAATATATCTATCTAATTCGGAATCATCTTTATAAGGTTTAATCCATTTTTTGCTGATTTTCATTTTCATCCCTCTTTCCTTGTTTCTGTATATAGTATACCATTCGCACGACTGAAAGTCAAGTTAAGAAATAGTTAATTCATACGAGTTCCAGTAGTGATAGTTTTATAACAAGTATCGCACTCATAATCATAACTCATATGTCGCGAAGAACAATTAACCAACCTGTAATGGCCGCCGCAATTAGCACAGATACCGTGATTATATTTTTCGCAATCAATTTTTTCACTTTCTATCAAAGCAACGATAACACCGATAACCACAAGAATCATTGCCATAACCTTCATTACTTTCTTCATTTTTATTACCTCTTTTCTTCCTCTTTCTTGATTATATTATAGCATTAGCATACCAAGAAGTCAAGTAAAGAAAAGGTTAAATCCGCGCCCGGCGCGATTTTTAACACGTATTTAACAAAAAAAGGATTACCTTTCGGCAATCCTTGTATAGCGCAAATCAATAATTATATCATCATAAATGTTATCCGTTCCATTCGTGTCCATAATTGCGGCGGCATAATCGCCAACGTCCCAATCTCCCGCGCCTTCCCAAACCCATTCATTGCCGTTCCAGTCTGTTAGATATACCAAATCATTATTAATTTCAACGACTTCAAAAACTTGCGAATAAGTTTGAGAATAGGCAATCCCGCACGAAAGAATCAGCAAAAACATAAGAGCAACGATGGCAAGAACATAGTTAAGCTTCATAATTATCTTTCCTTCCTTTCCTTCCGCGCGCTCATCTGAAAAGAGCGCTGATACGCGTTGATGGCTCTATACTCTTTATATTCCTCAAAGGAAATTTCTTTTCCCGCCATAATCATTCTGGTATGCTTAACACTAGGCATCCGCTTTCCCATATCCATAGCTTCAATGAGATTTTTTGCTTCAAAAGCAAAAGTAATGGCGGAGCTGTGACCATTGCCGCAATGGCCGCGGTGGCAAGTAATGAGGAAGTAGCGCATCATTTTCAATCCATCCTTTCCTTTCATCTGGTTATATTATAAGGCATAAGGCCAGAAAAGTCAAGTTAAGTCATTGTTAAATCAGCCGCCGGCAGAAAAATTAGCGGAAGATTTACAATTCTTCCGCCATTTCATTATACCAATCTTCAAAACCTTCTACATTGTCAGAAACAAGGTCGAACACATCATCATCATTCCAAGTCAAACCAGCACGATGAGCAATTTCTTCAACTACTTCATCAAACAGGTCAGAGTCAAAGATGTCATACCATTCGGTTTCACCGTGAGCTTCACCAACCATCCAGAAGATTTCATCAAAGTCCAACATTTTACTTACCTCTTTCCTTTTTTCTGTATTCATTATACCATCTTGCAGCTTATTTGTCAAGTTAAGTCTCTGTTAAGTAGCTTGCCGGTTTAGGCGCTGGCTTAGGCCATCGCCCTCGCCAGCGTCTTCTCATTGGTCAGCTCCGCACCATCGAACTTGATCTGAACCTGTTCGCCGTTCCATTCAATATCACCAGCTACATTGAACGGCACACTGTCTTTTTCCCACGCCTTGCCAGTCAGCAGCTCGGTGATAACTCGCTCGAAGTTTTCGCCCTTGTTGTATTTGCTATCCTTCACCAGCTCGTCAACCATTCCGCACATAACAGCTTTTCCGGTTCCAATCAGCATTGCCTTCAGCTTCGCGGACACGCGCACGCGGATTTTCATCATTCCGCCTTTGCTTTCCGCGGCCTTGTCCAGCTTCAGCATATCGTCACGGATGCAGCTATTCATAACCGTATAATACAGCTTAGAGCCCTGCACAAAGCCCACGATATACTTGTGAGCCGCCGCCAAATTGTTATAGTTCTGAATCATTTCCTCGCGCGTCATTGTTCAGCACCTCTTTCCTTGTTTCTGAGAATAGTATACCAACCCATTGTTAAATCTGTTAGGTGGTTTTTGTTAAGAGTTTATGAAGCTTTTATACGGCTATGAATATATTTATTATGCCATAATAAATTTTAGCGCTTTACCATAGTAAAGTGTGAAAGTCATAATAATGAGTTAGTCATAACTAACTCAGCGCTCGGTGTTTCGTAATAACTAATTATTCGTTAGTCATAACTAACTCAGCCGTTCCTGGGCCGCCGGCCCTTTACTTTTTTTGTTTAGTGCCTTTATGTTTATATCACGGCCTGAATATTTATATCTATATAAATACCGGCGGTTCTGAAAAATGGCCGATAATTATATTTCTATAATGGCATAGGGCTTATAAACGTTATAATGATATAACGATACCCCTGCGGTCGAAAGTTATGACGATATAACTACCCCGGGGCTATGTTTACGGAAAATACGGTTTTTCTTAACACAAACTTAACACGCCTGCTCAAATTCCACCAAACTTTTTATTTTTGAACTAAAATTTTACTATCACCCAACACTTGACTTTCTAAAAAAAATATGTTAAAATACATATAGGGTTAAAAATAACCCTTAATACCGAGGTGAACACAATGTAATGAAAAAGAAATACTCACTTGACTACAACATAGAACGTGACACCGACCGTTTGGCCGCAGTTAATCACATTCTAGACACTTTAGATAATACCCCTTCCTATACCGACCTTGAACAAATGGCATCCTACATTTTGTATGGTAAAGATGAAAACGGACAAAATGCAGTTCAACGTCGCGAAACCTACGACGCAGACAAACGATATGGCACCTTTGCCCGCGATTCTGAAACCAAAACTCAATCGCTTGACGCAATTATAGATAGTCCTACTTCGGACCAACAAGTATTTAAACCGCTGGAAGAAAAATATGTATATTTGAAAAAGCGGCCCACAATACGAAAACCCAAATACGATAAGGCTACCGGCGAATTGCTAGACCCTGGTGATTCCGACATCCCGGGTATGGTAGAACTTTGGGATTGTATTAAAAGATTGGAACACGTTTTGGCAGTTGGTGAAGGCAAAGTGCCGCCTGACGAAGAAACCGAACTTATTACGGATTCATATCGTTTATACAAATTGCGGCATCAAATTGCTAATATGCGGCTTCACCAATATTACCTAAAAGATGCCTACAAACCCACAATTCATTTTGTAGCCATACAACACCCTCAGCCGCAAACTTACAATTGGGATAGCGACGCGGCTTATTGGATGACGCGCGAACAATGGGAAGAACGTGTAAACAATGCTCTTCTACACTCTATATCGCGTGACATAAACGATTATGAAACACGCATCAATCCCTGGACGCACCAACAAGAAGTGAAATGGGTGGTAAAACGCCATAACTTCGATTGGGAAAATCCAGCCCACGTCCACGCGCTTATAGACCATTATTCTAGTATTTATATGCAACTTTATGAAAATGTGTATTCGTGGGGTATGACACTCATACGCGATTTTGACCGCTATCAAGATATGGCTCACCTTTCTCCAGTAAGACAATACATATTGGACCGCCGTATTGATAAAGCCACAACTACACAAATTGCGGCCGAAGTGCAAGAAAAATTCGGTATTCACTACAATGAGAACCACATTAGCACAATTGTGGCGCACGATATTTCTGAAGCTATCGCCACCGCGGCAAAAAAGCATCGTTTAGAGTTAGAAACACCGCAAGATGAAAAAAAGAAATGTTTTAGATGCGGCCGCTATTTTCCTCGCAATACCTTATTTTTTGGAATGAATCGCGGCAGAGCCGATGGATGGGCCTCCAATTGTAAAGAATGCGAGAGACTGCGCCGCATAGAAAAGGGGGTGCAAAGCACTTATGACCGCAGAAGAAAAGACAAGACTATGCCTAAAGTGTAGGCAACAAAAACCTTTATTTAATTTTCAACATACTCCATCAATTTTTTTCCCTTCTCACCGTTCTTACATTTGTACTTCTTGCCTTGAAACTATGATAGACCAATCTAATTTAGGTGAAGTTGATAGACTTTGCCGCTATTTGGATATACCATTTGACCTAAATAAATGGACATCTTTATATTCAACGCATAAAGACCATACGCTTACAGCATATTTTAATACATTACTAGATGACCATTATCAAACTTTACAATGGGCAGAAGAAAACGAACGTTGGCGGCAAGCCCGCGAAGCGGATATTATAGATGAAGAAATTCAAGTTCTTTCTGACGCCAAAGTTAAATCGTTGAAAAAAACTTGGTCTTCTGCATACTCTAACGATGAACTCGTTTGGTTACAAGATTTTTATAACAAAATTGTTGCTACTCAAAATGTTTCTACGCCTATATTACAAGAAAAGGCCAAGGACTTTTGCGAACTTCAATTAAGTATAAAGAAAGGATTACGTAATGGCACAGATGTTTCTAAAATGATGAAACAGGCTGATGACATTGTTAAAACCTATCATTTTGAAGCCTCTAGCGCGAAAAATGTAGCTGATTTTGAATCAGTTGGTGAATTGATGACATATTATGTAAAAAAAGGTTGGCATCCAAAATGGCATCAAGAACCACAAGATTCTATTGACTTTATGATGGAAAATATACAAAATTATTTAAAGCGTTTAGTTATTAACGAAGGTAATTTTGCAGAACAGGTTGAAGATAAGCGGGCGCGCTATAATATGACTGAGCGGCTGGAAACTATTGAAAATGAGAATGTTGAAATAGATGATACCGCAGATATTGAATATGAAGGCGCGGCCGACCTAGAGGGGGAGTTGGATGGAGGAAATTAAGACCTATGTAAAAGATGGCATACCTATTGATAAAGGTATAGTTCTTACAACTGACTTCCTTGACGCAAATAAAGAATTGTGTACTAAGTATCTTAATTTATGGCTTCTTTCACCTGACTTGCTTTTAGATGAGATTCAAGATACAGAAGATGCTAAACATTGGCATCTTCAACCATTTCAAAGAATTGCGTTGCGCGCAAGTATGCGTTATAGATACCATTTCCTTACCGCTACGCGCGCCACATCGAAATCTTTTATGGCCTATCTTGGAGCTTATTTAAAATGTATGCTTTTGCCCAATTCTAATATTATCATTGCCTCTGATGTTAAAGGAACGGTTATTAAAACAGCAGAAGCTAAATTTGAAGAATTTTTCCGTCATTGGCCAATGCTACGCAATGAATTAAAAACGCGACAAGATGATGGAAAATCTGGACAAAAATCTAGTAGCAACTATTATGAATTATATTTTAAAAATGGCAGCCGTTTAAGTGTAGAATCTAAAGATAACAGCCGTGGCTTGCGTGGAACTAATTTAGTTATAGAAGAAGCGGCAACAGTAGATGAAGTAAGTTATAACGAAGTTCTTTTACCGCAATTAAACGTTGCACGTAGAGAAGTGGATGGCTCACTTAATCCAGAAGAGCCTGTATCATCTCAAACTTTTATTACAACCGCGCGCGAAAAGACTGTTTTTATGTATGGTAAACTAATTGAATGTGCTGTAAACGCAGTGCTTCACCCAGAAAGCTATTTTGTATGGGGAATGAGCTATGAAGTTCCGCTTAAATATGGAATTATTAATAAACAAATACTTATGGACCAACGCGAATCTTCTACTATGAGTGAAGAATCATTTTCTCGTGAATCTCTCTCTATTTGGACAGGTAACGCCGAAGGCGCTTGGTTAGACTCTAAAAGTTTAAATAAAAAAAGAACTTTGTTAAAATGCGAGCGAAAAGCACAGGAGAATCCAAGTAATCCAGACACCTTTTACTTGATTGGGGTAAATAACATCTGCCCCGCTTGCTAGAAATAGTAAGGCAATAACCCCTTAAATTGCGGGAAAATCCTTATAGGACAATCCGCAGCCAAGCCATCTGGAAGGTTCAACGACTATTATGTAGTGCGCAAGCTATTGGCGTGCGAAACAGGGGGTATCCTTTACAGGATAAAGATATAGTCTCATCTATATGGAAACATATAGCAGTTCATAATTGAACGCGTATAATGTAGCGAATTATACGGAAGATAAATGTGATGTCGGTCGTTACAACGCTAACACCGCAATAACTGTATTTAAGGTTTTACCAAATTATGATAGTTTTCAAAAAAACCTTATTTACACAGAAGTAATTCACGGCGCCAATTTTATTGTGGACCAAGCACCGCGAATTAAAAAACTAATCCAATTATATAAGCCACGCGAAGTAGTAATTGACGGTAATGGCGCCGGCATCGGATTATTAGATGCTATGGTATTACCTTCTACTGACCCAAAAACTGGCGAATCTTTTCCACCTTACTATACTTTCAACAACGAATATCACCTTCCTCCAGAAAAGAAAAATGAGTCAGAGGAACCTATTCCTGAATTTAATGCAATAATTTATGATATTAAAGCGGGCGCATCCAACGACGATTTAATTCACTCAAATTTCTTTTCTCAAATACATAACGGGTCTGTTCGTTTTCTTGCGCACGAAAGAATAGTAAAAGATAAATTATTACAAACGGAAAAAGGTAGAAAAATGTCATTGTATGATAGGCGCGTTTTCCTCTTACCCTATGAAATGACATCTCGCCTGATGGATGAATTAAATAATTTAAAGTTAAAACCAACAGGTCTACAAAATCAATATAAGGTTGATAGAATTTCTCACTCAATTGAAAAAGACCGCTTTAGTAGTTTGGAATATGGATTATATAGAATCAAATATTATGAAGACCAAGCGATAAAAAAACGCAATAGAAAAAAATTTGGACAATATGCTTTCTTTAGTCCTCGTACAAGGGGGTGAACGCATTGGAAGAAAAGAAAAAGTATGACTTTAAAGATTTTCGTTTAAAAATTGAGCGCAATCGCGTGCGCGGTCGTGTCCCAATTAATAAGCGTTCTTATGATGGTTATTATTCTTCAACAAACGCAGTTGCTTCTGATTTTACCTTAGAAGAAATTGAATCTATCATTAGAAGCGGCGATTTATTTGCCGCACGCGAACTATCCAGATATTTTTATCGCACTAATGGAGAATATCGTAATAATATTGACTTCTTAGCATCTTTGCCGCTATACGATAGCGTGGTTATTCCAGTATCTACTGGAGCTAAAGGCTCACAGACTCAAATTATTAATGCTTTTGATAGTGCTTGTTCTTTTGTTGAAAGTTTGGATATTCCCACTACTTTCACTCATATTACTAAAGAATGGCTAAAAACAGGTATTTACAACGGTATTTTAAGATATAATGGAAAAGAAGCTGTAATTCAAGATTTACCATTAGAATATTGTCGTTCAAGATTTAAAGATTTTAATAATTTAAATTTACTTGAATTTAACTTAAATTATTTTAATCAATTCAATACGGATTTACAATTGTTACGAGAAATTTTGGCAACCTTCCCTAAAGAGATTCAAGAAGCGTGGGAATTATGGCATGTTAATAAATTGTCTGACCCGTGGGTTTTATTACCATCTGCTAGTGGGGGCGTATGTTTTGCGTTTATGGACGACCCATCGCCACTTCTTTTGGCTAGTATTCCTCAATTAAAGAAACTAGAAGATGCCGTTGGTCGTGAAGAAAAACGCGATGAAAATGAATTATATAAGTTATTAATTCAGCGTATGCCTATAGACAATAAAGGTGAATTAATTTTTCAACTAGATGAAGTCGCAGAAATTCACGCTTCTATCGCTGAAATGTTAAAAGATTTAGATACTGTAGATGTTTTAACAACTTTTGGCGATACTAATTTAGAGAGCTTACAAGAAACTTCAGCCGCTTCTCAGGCGAATGATAGAATTGAAAAATATAAGAAAAACGCATATGACGCTCTTGGCCGCAGTTCATTATTGTTTAATGCCGAAGGTAGTTCAACCCTAGCTTATTCTATCAAAAAAGATGAAGCATTAATGATTAGTTATCTTAATGTATATGAGAGCTGGATTAAATTTCATCTTAATGATAAATTTGCTCGTAATGGCGTAGAATTTGATTTTGAAATCTTACCATTAACCGTATTTAATCGTCAAGATTTACAAAGTGCATATTTTAGAGGAGCTCAATATGGTTATTCTAAAATGTTTGCTGGTGTTGCCATTGGCATAAAACAGCGTGACCAGATTAGTTTAATGGAGTTTGAAAATGATTTCTTAAAGATGTCAGAAAAGATGATACCATTACAGTCTTCTTATACCACTTCTGGAAAGACTGTATCAGATGAAGAAAAATCACAAACTTCAGCGAAAACAACCACGGTTAAAACGCAGACACAAGACTTAGAAAATAAGGGAGGTCGCCCAGAACTCCCTGACGAACAAAAATCTGAAAAGACGCAAGCCAATATCGCGGCTGCGGGTTAAGGAGAATTAATATGGATAAACAAATTCCTATTTATTTTGACAGTGTAATTGTTGATTCTCCATTACAAACTGTTTCTCAAAGCACTCCTAACATAAATAGACTAAAAGTCCGTGTATTTACTAAATATAAAAATAGAAATGGCTCTTATATTACGGATGAAGTAGCTGACCAATTAATCCAATCAGCTATATCTGGAACAACTCCTGTTGTAGGCTTTTTCGATCCAGAAAGTCAATCGTGGGCATCTCATACAGGTCCTTTACTGGCTAATGCTTATGGTTATGTAGAGAATTTTCTTGGCTGGGAGCCATTCACAGATACTGATGGTATTGAACGTGAATACGCTGTATTTTCAGTAATTTTATTTACCGAGTATTTTGAAGAAGCAAGTAAAATTTTTGGACAAAATCAATCTATGGAACTTGACCCGAGTTCAATTACTGGTGAGTGGACTATGATTGAAGACCAAGAATTTTTCGTATATAAAACCGCTAAAATGTTAGGTTTTTGTGTTATTGGAGAACACGAGCCTTGTTTCTCGGTTTCTTCATTCTTTTCAAAGAATGATGACACATATAATTCTCAATATGAGAAGTTTTCTTCACTTTTGTCTGGCCTCAAGACACAGGTGGAAGAGGCTGAAAAATTTGAAAAAGGAGGAGAACAGGTTATGGATAATATGGAAAATCAAGAAACTTTAGTAACTGAAGAAAATGTTGTAGCTGAGCCTGAAGTTGAAAATGAGCCAGCCGTAGATAATTTTGAAGCTACTAATGAGATTCAAAATGAAAATGAATCTGAAAATGAGGATAGTTCTGTAGTAGAAGATACTGTAGAAGTCAATCCACTACAAGAGGCTTATGATAATCTACAAAATGAATATAATACACTTATGGAATCCAATCAACAGTTTCAAGCCACTAACGCGACTCTTGAAGCAGAAGTTGAAACTTTGCGCGCTCAGAACGAAGAATTACAAACTTCTTTACGTAATTATGAAGCACAAATTCTAAACATAGAAAATGAGCGCAAAAATAATTTAATTAATCAATATGAAAAATCTTTAACTTCGGAAGAAATTGCTAATGCCCGAGCTAAGGTTAATGACATTTCTTATGAACAACTAGAATCTGAATTAGCCATCAGCTTCGCTCACGCGAAACTCGCGGCTGATGATTCTGAGAAAAAGGTATTACTACCTGAACAGCCTAAAACCGCATTTGCTGTAATGATGGAAAAATATCGTATTAAATAATAGGAGGTAATTTTTATGGCAATGAAGCGTTTTCCTTGTGAAAAGTATGCGAGCCTTGAACTAAATCAGGTTAGCTTCTCAAAGACCGGTATGGTCGTTTCTCAAACTCCTCTAGATAAGACTGCGTTCCCCGAGACTGCTCCTTGTGAGAATGGTATGTGGGTTGTAGCCGATAAGTCTACTGGCACTCTAAAGCCCTGCACCGCTATTGGTGACAAGCCTTTTGGCATTGTTTATACTACTGAAAAGGAATATGATGATTATAATATTGGACTAAAGAATTTTGCTCATCGCGTTGGTGCTTATCCTCGTGTTGGTATCTTTAGTCTTGGTGACACTGTAACTACCAATTGCTTACAGTATAATGATACAACTTATGCCACTGAAGCCGCTCTATTTGCTGCCCTAGAAGCTTATGCTACTACTCCAGTATATGTTGCTCCTGTAGCTGGTTCTGCTGTTCCTCAGCTAACTGGTTCCAAGCCCGCTTCTGGCACTTATGGCAAGGTAACTAAGTTCTATACTATGCCAAACGGTGAGCGCGGCGTTAAGTATGAAATTGTTAATCTATAATGGAGGTGCGAACTATGAATAATCTACAAGTATTAATGAATGGTGTTTTCGGCCGCAAGGTTCCTGCTGAGTTCGCTGCCGAAAATTATGATTATGAAAGCGCTCTTCGTGACGAAATCGCTAAGCTAATTTGCGACGAGAAGGGCCAAATTAACCGTTATAAGTTCGAGCGCAATAAGTATGACCTATTTGAGCTACTTTCTCAGAACTTAGAGGAAGTTCTTCCTCGTTCTCTTACTGCTGCTCTTGATATGTTTACTGAGGTAATTCGTGTTCCTCAAGGCTCTCGTCTTGAGTTCCGTGTAACTCGTGGTAAGCAACGCGGCAAGCAGTTCGTTACTCGCGCTACTGCTTCTGGTAATTATGAAGCTTTCCGTTTAGACCGTGACCGTTTCGACGTATGGCCCGAAGCTATCGGTGGTTCTGGTATTATGGACTTTGAGCGTTACCTAGATGGTATTGAGAGTATGGTAGATATTTACGAAGTTATCAATGAAGGTATTGTAGACCGTATTTTTGAAATGGTTCAAGAGGCTCTACTATCTACCTGGAATCTCGCGGGCCGTCCTGCTGCGAATAAGGTTTCTGTTTCTAACTTTGATGCTGCCGCTCTACGTAAGCTATGCACCACAGTAGCTGCTTATGGTTCTCCAGTTATTTATTGCTCTGCTCAGTTTGCCGCTGAGATGCATCACGTAATTGTTGACACTTCTAACAGCAATGTAACCAAGCTACTATCCGACCGTGATATGGAAGAGATTCGTGAGCAGGGCTACATTGGTAAGTTCTATGGTGTGCCAGTAGTAGTAATGCCTCAGAGCTTCACTGATGAAACCAATACCAAGCTAGTAATGAATCCTTGCTTTGCTTATGTTATTCCCGCTGGTCGCGAGAAGCTAATTAAGCTTGGCTTTGAAGGTTCTCCTTATTTCCGTGAGTGGGAGCACGAAGGCGACAATGGCACTCAGTTACAGGCTTATGTAAAGGTTGGCGTTGCTGTAGTATCTACTCCTAATTATTGGGGCATTTACTACAATGCTGGCATTAGCGCTGGCGGCTGGGCTGCTTATAACAATTCTATGATTCCTGATAAGACTAGCACTGATTAATAAATATAAGGGCGGGTGATTTTCGCCCGCCCAAATTTTTTTAGAGTAAAAGGAGTAATAATTATGAATAAGATTACATTAAAAAATATTAGTTCTGGTACTGTTGTTGTTTCTGTTCCAGATGTTGGTTTCCGTAGAGAAATGATGCCCAATCGAGAGTTTGCGATTACTCAAGAAGAATATAACGCTATTATTTTTGACCCCGGTGTTAATGCTCTCGTAGAAGGACATTATATCACTTTCTCTGGACTTGATGAAGATGAAGTAGCTATTGCTGATTCAGAAAATGCAGTCGATACTGCTACAATTTCTAAAATGTTAAAGAACGGCGATATTACTGCTTTCGCAAAGTTTTTACCAAATGCTAAGGATGCGGAAAAAGAAACCGCGGTCAAGCTAGCAATTGAATATAAAATTACTGATAATGCTTTTATCGCTCTTATTAAGAAATATTGTGATGTAGATGTTATTTCTGCCATCAATCTACAGCATCAATTGGAGTCTTAATTGTGGCAACGCCTTTTTTAAAAATCTATGATGCCTTTTTAGCACGTATTACGGCTGACGAATGGACGCTAGAAGAAGAATTGGCAATTGTAGAGCGAGATTGGCAGGAACTTCTTCGTATGGGTGTTTTTAGATTTAAATATCCTCGTGTAAGTTTGGAAATAGAAGAAATAACTTCTGAAAATGAAGATACTGACCAATTAAAAAGTTATCAATTTGTAGAAGATTTAACTAATGACGAAATTCAGTTATTAGCTTTATATATGAAACACGAATGGGTAAAACGCTGTATAGCAAGTTGGGAAAATATACGTCAGTTGTATGCCGATAAAGATTTTTCACAAGCAAATCATTTAGATAAATTAAATAAACTAGAAAGCGCCGTAGAAACTGAAATTCATAAAGCCGAAGGAATTTATGACCGCTCGCGCAAAAAGCGTCCTGCGGAGTTATTTAAAAAATTGGCGGGTAAGCACAATGTCGTATGATGTTATGTTTGACGGTTATAAAAATAAATTAAAAGGTCGGCTTTATGGCGTGCTTTGTGAAAAAGAAAAAAATGGCGAATGGGAAAAATTTTTAGATTCTATTATTATAGAGTTAGAAGGCTGGCAATCTAATTCAATCAATTGGTGGTCTTTGATGGGTAAATTAAAATCATTAAGATACTTGTCATATGAATATTTTAGAAAAACCATTTTTGAATGTATTAATTTGATTGGCGGCCTGGAGAATCCAAATGAATTATCGTGATGTTTATTTTTCGCGCGTTAATCATTTAGGCACTACTACAGCTGAACGTATACGTAACGCGGGCGTGCGCTCGTTTGAAAAATGGATGGCAGAATCGCCTCATACGGTGCGCGATTTATCTGTTGAACGCGGTATTTATTTCGATGGTATTATATTAACTAGCAAAGATAAAGAATATGAAAAAATTATGTTTCTAAATGTATCAAATGACACGAATATTTTAATTGGAGACATAATGAATTGGATTGTTGATGACGGCTCAACGGAAAAATGGATAGTAGTTCAAGAAGAAAAAAAGGTTAATGGAACTTATAAAACTTTTTGGATTATTAGATGTAATTATTTAATTAAATGGATTGATGTTAATGGGCATCTACAACAATCCTGGTGTTATTTTGTTAGTTCACTTGATTCTAAAATTAAAGGTAATTATAGAACCTGGCACAACTTAATTACACCACAACCAAATAAGTATGCGGAAATACTTATGCCGCGTCGTGAAATTGAACGTTCTACTAATTTTATAGTAGAAGATGAATCTTGGACCGTTATTGAATATGACCATACAAGTGTTCCAGGCACTGTTTATCTTTCTCTTACTGAAAATAAAATCAACCGTATTTATGATGATACTGTAAATAATATTGCTGATACCGATGAGCGAGCAATTTATTCTATTGCTAAGCCCGCGGAAATACAGCATTTCACAGTGGGAGATATAATTATTGGTGAAAATAATAATTTAGTGTATACTATTATGAAAAATGGTATACCATTTACGCCACAAAAAATTAATTATATATCTAAAGATAAACAAATAGCTGGATTTGTAGATACAACTTTAACCGCGTTGAAAAAAGGCGAAACTACAATTATTATTGAACTACCCGAATGGGATGATATTGAACCACAGAATATTTTAGAAGTTCCAATTATTATTGATGATACTACATCTACTTTTTCTTTTTACATTGATGGTCCTGACGCTATTCATTTAGATGATAGTGTTGAATATACTTTGAAATCAATAGATGGGTCTATATTACGTGCTTCTTCAATTAATATTTCTAACCCATTATTAGCAAAATGTAAAATTGCTACTAATGCTGATAAATATATTATACAAAGTAATGCCAAAAATGAATTGGGAACATTTAATTTTACCGCTACTGTTATACAAAATAATACTGAATATACTGCAACTAAAACAATTGCTGTAATTCCATTATGGTAGGTGATATTATGGGTGAAAAACAAACGCAACGTCGCTTTGCTGTAATGGGTAAAAATACTTTCACTATTGCTAATCGTATTATGAAAAATCAAACGATTTGCCGCTTATTGAAATATCCGGCGCGTGATGCTTTAGCAAAGGATGAAAACGGTAATTATAAATATCCGGCAGTAGATGGCGCAGAATTAATTAACAAACAAATATTAATTGTTCCTAAAATTTATGACGACTCTAATGATAAGATGTCATATATTACAGCTATTTTTGATGACTTTACAGTTAATATTTTAAATCCTGAATTTAAAGTATCGACTATTCGTTTTGATATAGCTTGCCCATATGATGAATGGCGACTAGATGAACCTAGTTTGCGGCCATACCTTATTATGCAAGAAATAGATAATATGTTTAATCAGGAAGAATTAGCCGGTATAGGAAATCTACAATTTTGGCGCGCGGATGCTTTAACACTTTCGCCTTGGATTGGCGGATATTCAATGAGGTATAAAATAAATGAATTTAACTGATGAATTTACTTTAAAGTGTTTAAAAGGCTCGCCTGTATTTTTGGACGACATTTGCGCGATTTATCCTGCCACTTTAGGAGAAATTGTAGATGAAGGATACGATAATTTTCAACGATATATTGGAATAATAACTATGAATAAACCAATAGCATCAAAAAAAGATAATAATGAGTTTATTAAAGCGGTTGAAGAACTTAGTGATTTTCAATATATATTATTATTAACTGCGTTAGATAAAGATTTTAATCAATTATTGAGACAAGCGTTTCTTTTCTTCACTCACGAACAAGTATTTTTTTCAATGGAACCCGCGCAAATTATTTTTGGTCCATTGGAAGAAAAGCACTTATTAACTGAAGATAAGTTTTACGAATTTCGCACGATAATTCGTAAAATGTATTTTCTTGATTTGGAAGATGAAATTGTTATATTATCTACTGATAATGAAGCAACTCGTAGAATCAAGCAAAAGATGAAAGAAAATCGTGAAAAATTGAGACGCGCAAAGCAAAAAAATTCACAAAAAGGCGGAGACTTAAAATTTTCTGATTTAGTTGCTAGTGTCACAATTAATGATTGTAATTTAAATTTATCTAATATTTGGAATATAACATATTATGCTTTTCACGATCAACTCAAGCGCATGGGATGGCGTGATCAGTTTAATATAAATAACAGCGCAGCGTTGGCCGGCGCGAAAATTAAAAAAGACCAACTAAAACATTGGATGCGTTCAATTAATACTGATAATAAATAAGGAGGTATATCTCTTATGGCTAATGATGTTAATATCTTTGATAAGTATGGTATCAAAGAGGTTGCTAACGTATATTTTATAGCTCTAGAAACCGATAAGAAAGCTGGCGTATATGCTGGTGATATTGTTCTATATCTAGATTCTCTAAAGGTTTCTACAATCGAGACAACCGCAGAAGAAGCTTATGCTGAGGGTGGTTGGGGTAATCCTCGTCTAGTTTCTTGGAACTATGGTAAGGAAATTACCGTAACTCTAACAGATGCTCTTATGTCTCTTGAGTCTCTACGCTTTATGCTAGGCGGTTCTATTAAGAAGAAGGGCACTGAAACTGATCCTATTATAGTACACCATAGCGAAGAAGTTACTTGTATTACTGGTGGCGTTGTACCACTACCAAAAGATCACTTAACTGGTGAAACTTATGGTAGTATTACTGCAAGCGCTGCTCACCCAATTCGTCTTATTAACCTTACTAAAGGCACTCGTACTCAAATTACCAGTGGAACATTTACAGGTGAAAAAGCTATTGTCTTCAAGAATCCTGCTTTAATTGGTGAGAGTACTAAGTCTACAGAGGCTGGCGATCGTATTCGCATTACTTGGGAAACTGAGCTAAAAGGTGCTCAAAATGAAACTGAAACTGCGGTTGAAGTTACCATTTCTCCCAATACTTTCCCCGGCCAGTATAAGATTGTTGGCGATACCTTTATGCGTTCTCAGAGCACTGGTGCAGATGAGCCATTCCAATTCATTATTAATAACGCTAAGGTAAGCTCTGATGTAACTATTACACTAGAAGCTGAAGGCGATCCTTCTACCTTTGATATGACTCTAAACGTACTACGTGACAAGACTGGTTCTGAAATGATGAAGCTTGTGCGTTATAGCTTAGGCTCTGAATCTGCGGTAGATAACGAAAACGACATTGGTTCTATTGCCGGTAGTAGTACTTAATTAATTAATTAATATGCCAGAGGTATTATATACCTCTGGCATTTTTATTAGGTGAGTTATATGGTAGACCAATATTTTGGTGTAAAGGAACTCTATGAAGTTGTATTAAAAGCAAAAACGTCTATGCAATTCGGTGCTAGACGATTAGAACCCGATGAACCAGTTCTTTATTTTGAAAAAGTTCAAATGTCTAATTTAACAGAGCGAAGCAGTCCAATTATGGCGCGTGGTGGTTGGTTAAATATGCCGCACGTTGTATGGGAAGACCGCTCAGAAGTACAATTTTCAATTACCGAAGGTGTATTAAGTAATGTTAGTATGGGAATTTTACTCAGTGCTAATGTTGCTACTAAAACTACTACCACTTTAGCGGTGCCAAAGCGCGAAGGGCCATTTGAATTAATAAATCAAAAAATTTATTTACAACATTGGCCTATTGCGTTCCCAACAAAGAAAACTTTTATTTATGAATATGAGCGAGATGTAGCTCAAAAGAAAGTTTATGGCAAACGCGTATTAGGAGAGAAAGACCCGTGGGACGATAGTATTGAGCGTCCCTGTTTACAAATATATCAAGATAAGGAATGTACCATTGATGCGGACAGCAGTAAAGAGTATATAGTTGATTATTACTATGAATATACTGATGAAGCATTAATTTATAGTGTGAAAAAGGAGCGTTTTAACGGATTATTTACCTTAGAGGGTAAATTTTATGTGAAAGACGAAACCGAGGGCTTAAAATATACTAATTTAATTTATATGCCCAAGGTACGAGTAGTAAGTGATATTAATTTACGCTTGGGAGAAAGGGCTGACCCAACTGTCTCTACCTTTCATATTATTGGTTTACCGGAAAATTTGGGTAGCGATAGAAATGGTACTATTATGGAAATCACGCATTTAAATGCTGATGTTGATGAAGATTTATAAGCCACTTTCATATGTAATGAAAGTGGCTTTTCTTTTTTGGGTAAAAGGAGAGTGAGAATATGGCAGTTGTATCTACTCAAAGTGTACAAATCCCAGTAGAGCTTGCGTTAGGTCAAGCCCAATCACAGATTGAGAAATTACGACAAGCGTTACAACAAAGTGTAAAACCTGATACAAGCGCATATAGAGAATTAAGTAATTTATTAGATAAATTATCTAAGAAATCAGAAGATTTCAGAGCTTCAATGAATTCTTCTTTAAAAACCAATCAAGGAACTCAAAAATTTTCTAAAGGATTAGAAGATTTATTTGATTCTTTAGAGAGCGCGACCGTTCGTTTAGCAAATGTTCACGGAAAAGATTTAATTTTTTCTTCAGAAGATACTGCGCGATTAGATGAAATTAATCGGAAGATTCAGGAGACTCAACAGTTAATTAGTAATTTAAGTAAAAATAAAATTAGTAATATTTTTACTGACAAATCTTCTGAGGATTTTAAACAAATTCAGAATATCGCTAGCAATTTTAAAATTAATGTAGACACAGATACTTTTTCTGCGTTACAAAAAGCGATTTCAACCGAGTTAAATAAAATCAATTCAGAAATTAATAAAACTGAAAATGAAATTCAACAGTTTCAAAGTGTTTTAAGTAATGCGAATTTAAAAGGTAATACATTACAAACTAATCTTACGCAAGTAACATCCGGCGCAGTTGGTGATGTTGTTGGCGCGAGCAATACGCAAGTTATTATAGATAGGTTAAAAAAATTTTATGACCAACTTACGAATTTAGGCGCAAAAGCCGCAACTACAAAAGTTAATGCGGGTGATTCAGTTTCCGGTATTATTCAAGCAGAAACTCAAAATATAATTGCTACAATAGATGCACAAACCGGAGTTTTAAAAGAAAAATATAACCAGTATCAAGACGCTTTAAAATCTTTAGAAACAATAAATGTAAAAAATCAATCTAAAAGCGCGTTTAATAACGTTGTTAATTCTATTCAAGGAGTTTTAAAAGACGTCAAATTTGATGAGTCTTTTGATGGGAAAAATATTTTAGGTCTTGCTAAGCGTATGCGTGATGCGATTTCTGCCGCACAGCAGGAAATACTCAAAGGCACAGAAAATTTGGGAACGTTAAAAGATAAATTAACTAATGAATTATCTAATTTATTTAATGATTTAGATTTTACTAAGGGTATTACTAATTCTAAAGGTTTTTCTAATGCGATAAAAAATTGGTTAAGTGCGCAAAATATTAATTTAAAAGATGTCGCTTTTACTGATGTATTTAAAAATATAGAAGCAGGCGATAATTTTGAAGCTTCTTTAAATAGTATTATTGCTGCTGTTGGACGATATGTTGCAAATCTTGAAACCGCCGCGGCGCAAGCTGAAGAAGCAAAAGCGCGTTTAACTGGTGAAAAAACAGAAGTCGAGGCGCAAGGTGCTGTTGTTAATAATGCTCAAATTGCCAATGATGAGACATTAGAGCGAGCAAAAACCGTTTTAGAATCACTTACTCAAGCCGCACGTAATTTTACTGCTGAAAAAGCTAAGGCTCATAAGCAAAAGGTAATGGATGAGAATGAAGGTTCTCAGGCGGCAGAAAATTATAATAGAGCTACTCAAGCGCTACAACAATATAGCGCTACAATGATGCAGGTAGAAGCTCACGAACGCACTTTGGGCAATATTCGTACTGCTATTACAAATTGGATGGGCTTCAATCAAGTTATGAATATGGTTAGAAATGCTGTTACAAATGCTATGAACCATATTAAACAACTTGATACAACTATGAATGGTATTGCTATTGTTACTAATATGTCTACGGCTGACCTATGGAAACAAATTGATGCGTATAGTGATATGGCGCAAACATTCGGCACTACTATTCAGGGCGCTTATGAAGTATCTCAAATTTATTATCAGGCTGGTTATGAGACTAATGAAGTTTTAACCTTAACTAATGAAACATTAAAGTTAAGTAAAATTTCTGGTTTGGACTACGCTACTACAACTGACTATATGATGACTGCTATGCGTGGCTTCAAAATGGAAATGGAAGATGCTTCGCGCGTAGTTGATGTATATAGTAACTTAGCCGCGAATACTGCTGTTAGCCAGCAAGAGTTAGCAGAAGCTATGTCTAAGACCGCTTCTTCAATGGAAAGTGTTGGTGCTTCATTTGAAGAGACTTCTGCTATGATTGCTACAATGGTAGCTGTTACTCGTGAATCTGCTAATAACATTGGTTCTGCTTTGAAATCAATAGCTTCACGTTATGGTGAATTAACAAAAGACCCTGCCGCGCTATTTGATTCCGAAGGCGAGGCAATGAGTTTCAACAAGGTAGACGCTGCTTTACAATCTGTTGGCATTTCATTACAAACTGCTGACCACCAGTTCCGTAATTTTACAGATGTAATTATAGAGTTGGCTAGTGTTTGGGACCAATTGGATAGCGTGCAGCAACGTTATATTGCGACTCAGTTCGCGGGCAACCGCCAGCAATCTCGTTTCTTAGCGTTAATCAGTAATGAAGATTTATTGAAAGAAAATCTATATAATGCGGAAAACAGTGAAGACGTTGGCACTTTACAAGCTTTAAAGGCTTTAGATTCTTTGGAATCTAAAATTAATCAAGTTCAAGTAGCATATCAACAATTTTATACTTCTATTGGTATTGAAAATGTATGGAAAGGTTTCCTTGATGGCGCGAAAAGTGTTATTGATACTTTAAATAGTTTACCTAAGTTATTTGGCACTATTCCTGTTGGTGCTATCGCGATGGTAACTAACATTATTAGCTTAATTAAAACTGTTGTTTTACAAGGTTTCGGTAGTATTGCTACTAATATTGAAGCAATATTACAAGAAGCTAATGGCGGTGCCGCGAATACAGCACAGGCAGGCGGTGCTAATATAGGTGCTACTTGGGGTAAATCCGTTGCTGACGCTATTCGTGCTTCTCGTGGGGATATTCAAGGTGCGATGGATGAGGCATTAAAGAAAAACCCCAATACGCCAACAAATGCTGGACAAGGAAACGCACCTGCATCAAAATTAAATATACCTATACTTAATAATATATTAAACAGCGACAAAAAATATGACAAAGATTTAGGTCAAGAAGATAAAGGATTACAACAACTCCGTGCCGCTTATTTAGAATATGGGAAAATTGTAGGGGAAATTCCCGAAGCGGTGGCAAAGAGTCAGCAAGAAATTGAAGAGGCATATCAGGCTAGTACTATAAATTTAGGTCAAGCGGCTCATCAAATTGCTAGCAATTTTAATCAATCTTTCACGCAAGTGGCGAAAGATGCCCAAAAAATACCAGAAGGTATTGAGCAAGCCATTTCAAAGACTGGAAAGTTTAAAGGTTTTATTTCTAATTTAGGAAATAATATTTCAAAACAATTTTCTGGTTTAGGCGAAAAAATTGCTTCTTCGTTATCAAAAGCATTTTCTTTAGAAGGCGATGGCTCTGGCTATAGAATTATTGGTCAATTAGCTAGTACTATTTCGGCTTTAATTAATAAAGAAACGGTAGAAGGTATAAAGGCTTCTGGAGCAATTAATGGATTAGGTGGAATTGCTCAAACTGCTGGAGGAATAGTACAATTAGCGGTTAATCCGATAGCTGGGGTTCAAAATATATTAACTGGTATTACTAATGTTGTTAATGGTTGGTCTACTTTTATAGTTAATGATGAAGAACGTCTTGAACTTTTGACTAAGAAAGCTGAAACATTAAATAATGAAGCTAAAAAAGCTAAAGCTGAATATAACACATTAGATAATTCAATTAAAAAGATAGATGAATTAGAAGAAAAACGTTATGATAGCGAAGAAGCGGCGCAAGCATATCAAGATGCTATAAATGAACTTACTGCTCAATTTCCTCAATTAATTGCTGGTTTTGATGCTAGCGGTAATGCGATTTTAAATGCTATTGAAGCTGAAAATCTGTTAGCCTCGGCGAGAGAAAAAAGTGCTAATGCCGCTTATAAAGCAGCTCAAGGGGACTATCAGCAAGCTGAAAAACAAGTTCAAGTTGATGACCAACAAATAAAAACAAATGTTATTCCAAAAATTAATGCGTTAACAAATTTTATTAATAATCCATTACCAAATAAAACTTTAGCTACTTTTGCATCTTTTTCTACAGCAGGAGTAAGGAAAACTGCAAATGATGCTTTTAATTTATATGGAAAGGGTATTAGTAATGAAATGCAATATAACCGATTAATAAGTTATATTATGTCTACTAATTCCGACACTAGAGATTTTTTAATAAATCAAAAAGGGGCAAAGACAAAAGGTTGGGGAAGTTCATTATTGGATGAATATGATGATAATAATATTCAACTTATTACAGATAATTGGTCATATTTAATTTCATTATTAGATAATGAAAGTGCTGATATAGCAAATCAAATTTATAATGCTCATTTAATATTAACGCCTGATGATAATCAGTTAACAACAGCTATTTCAGCTTTAAATGACTTTTCGCAATCTAATCAAACTTTAGATGATTTAAATAAGTTATTATTAGTTTTAAATGATTCTCCCTTACAAAATATATTTAATTCAAATGCGGAGCTTATAGAACAGGCAAATATAAACAATCAAAATGCAACTACACAGGGTAAAAAATTAGCTTCAGCAATTCAAGGATTAGAAGAACAATCTTTTAAATATATTCAAGAGTCACCAAATTTAGTAAATATATTATCAAATGCAATGGAGCAAATGACTACTACACAATCAGATTATACAACTAATGAACCTATATTTAAAGAAATGATGGCTTCTCTTGATAAATTTTGGTCTTCATTATCCGATACTCGTAAAGAACTACTTAACCGTATGTTAAGTGATACTTCTAGTTATAGTTTTGAAGATATTATTAAAGAATTTAATATTACAGATACAGCAGATGAAAATGATTTATATAATGTTTTAGAAAAATATTATTCTTCAATTATTTCAAATGTCCAAGATAATTTAATTAATTTCTTTGATAATTTAAGTAATAATTCAAATATAAAAGGATTAGATGAAAATTGGATTAGAAATAATGTTCAAACTCAACAGCAAGCAAATTTTATAAAACAAATATACATACAGGCTGAAAAATTATCAAAGCAAGGATTAGATGTCACAAGCTTAACTAATATGGGTGAAGCTTTGTATTCTGATATTAGCAATATTTCAAATACTGAAATTCGTAATGCAATATTTGAATTATTTGAACAATACGGTATTGCTACTAGAAGTGGTGTAGAGGGGTTAATTAAAGCAATTCAATCCTTATATCCTCGTTTTGATACTTCTACATTGTCTACTTATGCTGAAAATATGGTAGTTAATGTTGGATTAGAATTACAAACTTCGCTAAATACATTAACTACTGGTTGGAAAGAACAAAGTAAAGAGCTTTCTAAACTTATTTCTGGTGGATTATCATTAGAAGAGGCTGACCAATTTGTAAGTAAAGCTGCGGCCGCAGGATTAAAACTTGATTTAAATAAAGATTTTATTAATGCTGGCGGTAAATTAACTTTAACAGCGGAAGCAGTGAATGCTTATTGGGAACAAGTAAATACTATTAATGCTGAAACGGCAGATATATGGCAAAGTAAAATTCACGAAGCAATGTCTTTACTTTCTTCTAATAAACCAATTCATCAAGCAGATAATGCTAAAATATTATCTGAATTTGGCATTACAGATGAAAAATACTATGATGAATTAGGATTTTTAAATAATGAAGGACAACAAGCCTTTAAAAATGCTATAAATAATATTAGAGAACAAGACGCTGCTTTTGCTGCTTATCTACAATATCGTCAGGAACAATATGAATTATTATATCAATCAGCTCAATTTAACCAAGGTGATTGGAGCGCATTAGGCAATATAGATTGGAGAGAACTTGCTAATACAAAAAATTTATCAGATTTATCTGCTAAGGGCGTAAATATTGAAACTTTACGTAATGCTAAAAATATTTTAAATGAACAATTTAGTTCTTTAATTTCTGATGCTCTTACCTTAGGTTTTGAAAATATTGATTGGTCTAAATATACAGCCATTCTTAAATTAAGTGGTGCAAATATTAAAGATTTTAGCGGTTCATATAAGAAATTTATTGAGCGTTATTTAGATTATACAGGACAAACTATTGAAACAATTAATGATTCTATTATTCAAGCTATTCAAAAAGACCGCACACCAAATCGTGATATAATAAATGCAACAAAAGATTTAACATTTACTTCTGGAACAACGGCGTATGGTTCATTAGATGCAATTAAAACTCTAGCTGATACTTTAAAGGTGCGAGTTGATACTTTAATAGGTAATTATATAGAATCTCTTGATTCTTATGCTGTTGAATTATCGAATGTCCCCGCAGATAAGATACAAGCAATTTTAGCAAATGAATCTGCTATCGCCGATAGCGTAAACGAATTCTTACAGTCTATCGTAGACGCAATAGGCAATGGTATTCAAGGCAAATTGACCTATCAAGGCCGTGATGAGTTAATCGCACAATTGGGTCAATTAGGTATTAACTCTATTACCGCCGCTGACTTTACTCAAACTGCTGATGGTTTAAAGTTAAGCGTTGATGCTGCTTATGAACTTTATAAAGCTCTTTCTCAAATTGATACTTATAAAGGTCAATTAGTGTTTGATGAATTATATAATTCACTTACTCAAACTGGTGAAGCGTGTGAAAATATTCTTACAACAATGGCGTCTATCGCTACTGCGGAAGGCAATTTAGGTAAAGTTCCTAATGGTGATTTACAAGAGCGCTTAAACTTATATCGTCAAATCGCGCGCGTCCAAATGGATAATCCGGATTCCTATAAATTTATGGATAATAAATTACCCACTGGTATGCAAGGTGCGGTTAATTTCTATAGTGATTGGGCTAAAGCCGCGAAAACTATAAAATCTAGTTCTGCTTCTGGATATATGGAAATGCAGGATTTCTATAATATTATTAATGAAATTAATAATATGGCTGCGATAAGTGGAGAAGTTAAGCTAGGTGCATATACATTAGATGGTAATTTATCTAGTGCTGCTGAATTAATTCAAAAAGCATTTGATAATCTAAAAATGGTTGACGGAAAGGGAATGATGGTCAAACTTTCTGGAATAGGCGCAGATTTCTCTTTTGCTGGTGCCGATTTTAGTGCTGGTGTAGATAGTGGTTTACAGGATTTTGCCAGAGCACAAATTGATATGCTTGACGGTATGATTCAGATGCTTGAAGCTGTTGTAGCTATGGAAGATGCACTTGAAGGTTTAGATTCTGTCGCTGGCGAAGATAAAACTTTAGATTTTGGAGAAATTTTTCATTTCAATGTAGATACTGGTAGTTATGAATATAATGATAATTTTTCTGAACGAGTATTAAAACCATTACAAAAAGAATTAGAACAAAATGAAGAAACTAAAGAATTATTATCACATTATTATATTGAGGGGCAATCAATTGCTGAAATTATTGAAAAAGGGAATGCGGCATTAAAAGATTTAAATTACGACCAAGTTGTTAATATGCAAAAATTATGGCAAGGCATTTATGAATTATTAAGTCATGATTATGGAGATTTAACAACGTTAACAGAAGAAATAAATAGATTATTAGACAGTTCTGGACTAAGAGGAATTCTTTCTTCATTTACAGTTAAAGAAAATATAGGAATATTAATTACACCTGATGGAGAAATATCTATTGATTTAAGTGATGAAGCATTAAGTAAATTAAATATTTCTAGAGAAGATGCTGAAAATATTTTAAATGATTATGCTAGAAACACTGAAACAGTAACATCCGATCCTATTCGTTACGAAAGATTTTTAACTTTAATCGGAATCATAGAAGTGCAAGATTCTGAACAAGGGAAAATAATTAAATATCAAAATCACGAATATACAGAAGATGAATTTAATACATTATTAAATAGATTGTCTAAATTTGGTTCTATAGAAAATTTAAAGCCCCAAGTAAATGATAATGGAGAATTAACATTTACTACGACTTATTCTGGAATTAATACTACTATAGAAATATCTCCTGAAGGCTCAATCGTTTATAAAGCAGGTAATAAAACTTATTCTTCTTTGGCCGAGCTTTGTATGGATAACTCTCCTAAGTTACAGGGCCAAGAGGGTAAGGCCGCTGGTAGTAGCTCTATTGATTATAAGAATATAACTTTTGAAGGAGTAGCAGGAACTGCTACCGTTCGTCAATACTTTGAAACTGATGGCACCATTACTTATATTACAAATGTAAATGGAACCGCAATTAAAGCATCTTCTTTTGAAGAATTAGAGCAAGCTGTTATTGCCTATTTAAAAGATAATCCTACTGATACCACTACCAATTCTCCAGAATCAGAAGCTGCTGGTGGTGAAGTAACACCAATTACAACGCCTCCTCAAACTTTAACCTTAAAACCTGGCGAAGTCACAGTAGAAACTAAAGATTTACAAGATTATACAGTTCAACAAATCCAAGAAGCTAAAGAGGCTGTAAAAAAAGCATTAAATGGCGAAGAATTAAATGATGACGAAAAAGATTTAATCGTTACTATTAATCCTGATATTCAAGTTGGCGATGGTCAATTTTCTAAAGAAGGACTTGAAGGTTTAGCTAATGCGTTAAATGGAATTGAAGATAAGATAATTACTTTAACTGTTATAGGCGATGACGCTGAATGGTTACAACAATTATTAGAATCTAAAGACGCCCCAATTTCAGTTACCGCCACCATATCTATAACCAACGGTAAGGGTGAAGCAGGAGGAGAAGGTGGCGGTGTTACCGCAGATGGAACCTATTCCATTGATACTATACAACTTGCCGCGACCGCAATACAACTTGTTCAGGGAGAAGGTGGTAAGCCTACTGTTGATGCCGCTGGATTAGGGACGCTTCTTACTGGCGCTATTTATTTAGCTACTCAATTAGCAACCTTAATACCAGGAGATGCTTTTAACACTAGCGTTGATGGATTACCACTTGATAATATTCCATTACAGCAAGCCATTTTAAATGTTATCAATATTTTACTTGACGCGGCTGAAAGCAAGGTAAATGGTGCTGGCGTTGTTGCTGCGGCAAAAGCTAACCCATTCTCTATTGATAATTTAACCGCGACTGTTTTGGCATTATTACTTGCCGCTGCGCCTGGCGATGTAGACCCAAGTGAATTGCCGTTGCCAGAAAGTGGTTCTACATTAGCTGAACATATAGGATTATTAAAAGCGTGGGTAGACAGCATTTTAGTAAATGCTTCCGATGCTGATGTTAATAATAGTGGGGTTAAGGCACAAGTTAAATCTACTCCGATTGATATTGAAACTATTACTGCTATTGTAAATGATATATTAGCACAATTGGGTGTTGGTGTTGACCCACAAAGTGAAATGAGTGCTCTAATTCCTGATGATGTATCGACTGATAAAGATTTAAGTGTAAATGTTACACCAAAATATCAGTTAGTTCCAGGTGCGCATACGCCCACTGAAGAAGAACTTAATACTTTATTAGGAATTACTAATTTACCCCAAGCACAACGAGATGAAAATGGATATATTATATTACCTGGAACACAAACTGGATATCAAGGACAGGGTCCAGAATATACGCCGCCTACAGAACAAAATGCTCAAGAAGTTATAATAAATGGTAATAATGTTGAAGTTAATGGCGAAAATTCTAATACACCGGCTCCTTCTGATAATACAAATACAGCAGGACAATTTGAAGGTGCTGCGCAAGCGGCAAAAGAGGCTGCGACAGAAATGTCTGGCGCAGCTGATACGGTTACAACTGTTAGTATTGATGCTAAGGCAGCGGTTGCTCAAACTCAAAGTGATATACAAAGCAGCGCAGAACAAATTGAAAGCACAGCAGCGGATGTCGCCGCAAAAACAACTGAGTTAGGTGGCGCGGCGGAAAGCGCTGCTGGCAATGTTGAAAATTTAGTTGGAGCCATAAATAGTATTCCATCAAATACTGAAATTGGAATTGGAGTAAATATTAATGTTGATGTTTCTAGTCAAACTGGTTTTGCTCCAGTCACTTCTGCTACTATTCACGCGCCTATTAGTAATAAACCAGTCGCGGCCAATAGTAAAGGCAACGTAGCCCTCTCCAAAGGTCGTAAAACTCTTATGGGTGAGCTTGGCCCAGAACTTGTTGTCTCTCACGGCCGTTATTATGTAGTAGGTGAAAACGGTGCTGAGTTCGTTGATTTAGATGATGATGCTATCGTCTTTAATCATTTACAGACTAAACGCTTACTACAAAATGGTATTACCAGTCGCGGCGCTCCTATTACAAATGAACGTAATGCTGTTTCTTTTGCTACTGGCACACAAGGTCCTGCGTTGGCTTCTGCCGCGCAAGCATTAGCGCAATTAAAACAAATTCGCGCTATGTGGGAATCAATGTTAACCGCTACACTTTCCTCATTAGGCAAACAAGCTGGCTCTGGCGGCAGAAAGGGTAAAGGTGGCGGCGGTGGCGGAAAAGGTAAAAGCGGCGACGGCTCGTCTGGTGGAGGCGGCGGTGGCGGCGGTGGAGGCGGCGGTGAAGACGATAAAGAAGTCAATGCCGCTTATATCGCAGACCTAGAACGCTGGTATAACTTATTACGTCAAATTGCGAAATTGGAACAAGACATTAGTTATGAAGAACAATTACGCAGTAAAATTGAAAGTGATAGAGTTGTAAACGGTAGTGCGTTATATGAAAGCCGTAAGCGTCAATTAGACCAATTAGACCAAGAAATTGCTAAAAATAAAGAACTTTCTGCTTTACAGAAGAGTTATTATGACGCTAGACGTAAAGATTTAGAGAGCACTAATTTTGGTAAGATTTTCACTTTTGATGAAAATGGTTTGATGCAATGGAATGATAATGCTGTGATGGCTAACGGCCAACGCGGCGGATTATTCGCGCTTGAAGAATTGAACCGTATGGACGAATATGGCCGTCCCGCGTATACTGCACGTCAGCAATATGAGATGCTAAAATCTTGGGGCTTCTCGGCTGAAATGGAATATGACAATAATGGTAATAAGATTGAGTTAGAGGATATAAATGACGAAGAAGGCTATGCTAAAATGGTCCAAGCCTTCAATGACAGAATGGATGGCTGGAAAGATGAACTTGATAGCTTATATGATAGCTATAATGAACAACTTGAAAAGGCTACCTCTAACGAAACTAAACGCAATGAGTTGCTACAACAAATTGTTGACAATCAACTTTCAGTAGAGAAATCCGTTTTAGGAGCTATTGAAGCGCGCGAAAAAGCTGTTATTGATGAATTAAAGAACGAACAAACTGCGTTAAAAGAATCTACCGACGCTTACTTAGATGGTTTAAATAGACAGCTAGACCAAGAAAAACAATTGTATGCGCGCCAAGACCAAGACCAAGAATTAACACGGTTACAACGTCAATTAGCTATTTTACAGCGCACTGGTGGTTCAGCATCTCAAATTCGTAGTTTACAAAATGAAATTGCTAATAAATCACAAGACCGCTATTTTGATTTACAGCAAGAACAAATTGATGCGGTTAAAGATGCGGCTGAAAAACAGCAAGAACAATTAGACCAGCAAATCAAAATTATGGAAGAAACTTTAGAGTATCAAAAGGAAAATGGTTTATTGTGGGCTGAAGTGGCTCAAGTTATGCAGGGCACGCCACAAGAAATAACCGCTTTTATTGCCCAATATACTCCTTCTTATCGTTCCAATTCTGAATTACAAATCGCAGAAGATTTGAGAAAATTGACTGGCGAAGTTGAGGATTGGGTAGCTTATCGTGACGATGAGGATGAAAAAGTTTCTACTGCCTTAGCTTTCCCGTGGGAGAGTTTTGTAGAAAGCACTAATCATAGATATGATGAGCTGTTGTCTGGTGAAGTTGGTATAATTGCTAGAGCAATGTTTGATGAATTATATAGTCAGACAGGTGATAGCACTAAGTCCGGTATTGCGGTATTAGAGTGGTTAGAAGGCAAATATGGCCCAGGAGCACCACAAGAGTTAACTCCTGAGCAAGAAGCCGCACAAGCGGAAGCTCAGAAGACAAGGGAATGGGCACAAGAGTTGTATAAAGAATTACTTGGAATTAGTCAAATTACAGGACCTAATACTCAAGCTCAAAAAGGGAAAGCGTTATCTGAAATCGGATTCAACAAAAATGATATATTGAAAATATTAGAAACATATTACGCAGATGTTATTGCATTAGGTCTTGGTCCAGGTCTTTTACAAGGTAATGGGACTCAAAAAGATTATGATCCAAAGTATGCTTTACAACAGATAGCTGAAAAATATTTTACAGATAGATATGGAGATTCTAATATTCAAGTTACTACTGTTCTTAGAGATATGTTACCATTATTACAACGATTAGCAGAAGGCAGCACTTATAAGATAGATTTAATTAATAATTCTACTTATACTCCAGATGTTCAATTAGGGACACTTGCAAATCCTTATTGGGGTAATATGTCTACTGAATTAGAATCTTTAGTAACAACATTACGGCCAGTTGGAGGTTCGTTCCCTGATAATAAATATTCTAAACAAATAATTACTGATTGGTTAATGAAGCAATGGAAAACTTGGCAAGCGCCTGGGGTCGCTATTAAGAAAAAGGATTTAGGCGATAGACGAATAAGCGGTGGCGGTGGCGGTAGTAGTGAGCCTACGGCTGGTTATCGTCAATTAAATCCTGTTTTACAAACAGCCTTAGTCGGCAATGATACCTGGGTGTATGTAGATGTTGAAGGTAATATCTATAAAGTAAAAGATAACGATATACGAAAAGATTACGAAGCTCGTCAAGCTGGCTATACTGGTGGTTTAGTAATGACCAAAGAGCAGTATGATGCCTGGATGCCACCAAGTAGTGTAAGTAGTGCTTCACAAGCAAATCAAGAACTTGAACATTTAAAGGCGGTTTATGGCGCCACAAGTATTTCTGATTTAAAAGGACGGCTGGGTAGTGATTATAAGTTACCTTCTGGCTATACTTTAAGTGAATTAAGTGGCGTATTAGGAGCATTAAGTAATTACGATGCTGCATTTAATGCCGGCTTAAATGTTGGAACTCTAAATGCTGAAATTAACATTACTACTACCGATGCTAATGTTGGACAAGAAGTAGTTGACGCTTTAAATGCTGCAATGCAAAAAGCAACTCGTCGAGTGCCATAAAAGGAGGATAAATGTATGAGTGAAAATGAGCAAGATATATTAAAAGTAGGGGAGCCCTCAGAGGCTCCCTCTTTTACTCAAGTTTATCGTGCTACACACGATGACGATAAATTATTACCGTATTATAGACGGTCATTTATAAGTTTTTCATATGGCGGCAAAAATATTGAAGATTTTAACCTTATTGCCACTATTCAAAATAATTCTTTAGACCGTAAAATGTATGGTGAATTTACTGATAATGTTACTGAATCTGAAATTTGGGATGGTCAATTATATTGGAGTTCGCACTTTCAAAAAAATGAAATTAGTTTTACTTTGGCTACTGACAGTATGACTGAAGAAAATATGTCTCAATTTAAATATTGGTTTCAGCCAGGCAAAATTCGTGAACTTATTTTAGCTGAAAATCCTAATCGTGCAATTTTAGCTCGTGTAGCGGAGCCTCCAACATATTCTATGTTACCTTTTGGCACAACAATTACTAAAATATTAAATAAGAAGGAATATGAATTTCAAGTAACTGAATATAAAGGCACAATAGAATTACATTTGGTTATGGATGACCCTTTTTGGTATTCGCGCACTAATATTCTATGTCCTAAAATTGTTGAAGCTACAGAAACCACTCCAAAATATAATGTATGGGTTGATAATTTAGACAATCCAACAATTACTTATTCTGAAGAAGATGGTTTAAAAGTTTTATTTGAAGATAACATTCCTATATCAGAAGCAATTAATACCGCACCTGATAATACGGAAAATATGTTTTACGGTGATGAAACTAATTATATAATTGACAAATCAATGTCTTATACTGGTTCACGAATTGCGCTAAATAGTGCGGCTGAAATTAAGAATATTTTAAATCAAGATGGCTCACTTAAAGATTATAAAGATATTGGTGCAACGATTGGCGCTTACACAGATTCTGCTATTGTTGATACATCAATTATAATGGATGAAGCACTTGGTGGTCACGTGTATCCGGTATTTAAAGAACAAGATTCTGTTTATCCATCAATTTCTAATTTACGGTCAGGATATTTTTATTATGGCGGGACCGCGCCTAGTGCGCCAATTATTAGTTTTACTTATACACCAGGTATAATGAATAGTGATGAGGGTGGATACATTAATGTTCCAGCTAATTCTTATAGTTCACCTGATACTCCATATAATACCATTGCCTTTAAAAGTATGAGCGAATCTGTATTAAAATTAACTACGCCAAGTTTATATACTGGCTATAATCAAGTAGTTGAGATTTTAAATAATGATGCTTACCTTGAAAGTAGCCGCGAAGATATATGTGATTTAATTCGTTTGAAGGTAAAACATTACGTTCCTCGTAAAATTGCTATTGGAGTCATTAGCAATGATTGGAATGATGGAGTTAATTTAACAAAAGAATTAGTGGCAACTATTAAAGATGATTTTTCTTCATATTTTCACGAATTAAATACTTCTGAAGATGACGAAAGCGCTGAACAAACTTTGGGTAATTTTTATCCTGTAATTTGTGAAATTAATAATCAAACCGGTCAAGTGATTATTATTACCTCTGTAAGATTCCCTGGTCAAGATGAGCCTCAACTTATTGTAGAAAATGCCGGAGATATGATATGTTCTAACTACATTAAATTAACGGATACTAATGTGCTTGACGAAAACGGACAGGCACAAATTTGGAGTGAATCGCATCCAAATTACAGCTACAAAATGAGCTCTAATATGACATTATATAATGTCGGTATAAGATATAAATTCTTATATTTATAAGGTGATAAAGGAGGCGCAATCGAATGTATAAGAAACCACGCGATTGTGAAATTTCCCTCTGGACGCTTCAGGACGAGTTTATAACCGTCCTGAAGCCTTGGGGAATTGAGGATAAGAAATTTTTAATTAAAAAAAATATGACGGTAGCAGATGATGGTACACAAGAGCTAACATTTTCTATTCCTTTATACGTATATGAAGGAACAGAACGCATTAAAAATTCTTTATGGCATACCGTAGAAGATAAATTACTTTTAGCTAATTTACGGAAAATAAAAGTTATT
>Ga0247611_10000827_pt1 | contig 59704 bp, 68 predicted proteins | sample 177DNAGHGhighgp2_FD_192422 | JGI IMG/M metagenome (GOLD analysis project Ga0247611, IMG submission 192422) | Sheep rumen microbial communities from Palmerston North, Manawatu-Wanganui, New Zealand - 1770 DNA GHGhigh gp2 | ecosystem: Host-associated > Mammals > Digestive system > Stomach > Rumen... | reverse complement strand
AATGAGGCATTTGCTAATTCTGTTGGTACTCAGAGATCCGATTTAGGCAAGTTCAAGACTTTCTGCTTAGATTTAACTACTCTGACCATGCCTAACTTAATCGTCAACGAAATCTTCTTAGTTAAGCCTATGGCTAGCTTCAGTGGTTATGTTACCTTTATGGAATATGCCCTGGGTACCGAAAAGGGTGGCGCTGGTGGATTAGCTGAAGATTCACCATTCCACAATGCCATGAGTGTTTACGGTGGCGATGAATGGAATGCTCATGATATCGTTAATTCTCCGTTACGCGGATATGGTCCGATGACTGCAGACCGTTCTCGCTATACTGGCCAGGCCGTTGTTGAAATCGTTACTGCCGATAGCGAAGGTAATAAGAAGCTGTCTTGGGCTCCTGTAAAGGAAGCTGTTAACATGGATGTTCTGGATAGCGAAGGCAATCCGACTCCTGTTACTGTAGATGCTTTTGGTGTTATTACAGCTGGTGCTGATGCTGGTCAGAAGGTTCGTTATATTTATGACAACCAGTATATCCCTCAGGAAAAACTTCCGACTCTGGTTGGTCGTATGAAGGGTATTGCTCTTACTGCAAAGGCTCGTAGAATTGCTGTTTACTACAGCCAGATCGCTGCCTTCCAGGCTAAGCAGGACTATGGCATGGATTTCGAGGCCCAGATTGCCCAGCAGGCTCAGGCTGAGTTAAGCTATGAAATCGATGGCGAAGCTGTTCTGTTAGTTAAGGATGCTGCTGCTAAGTTAGCTCCGGAAGCTGTTGTTTCTTGGGTTGATGAGGAACTGGATACCATCTCTTATGCTCAGAAGGCTGAAGGCTTTGCTCGTAAGCTCGAACAGGCTAAGGCAATCGTTTATAAGAGAACTGGTAAGTTCATGCCTAACTGGATGTTAGTTGGACCAGAAGTTATGCCAATTCTTGCTTTCGTCAAGGGTTTCCAGGCTGCTAATGGTGCTGTTGCTAATGGTCCGTACGTTGCTGGTACTGTTGCTGGTATGAAGGTTATCGTTTCCCCGATGCTTGGTAAGGAATGCATCTTAGGTATTCTCGGTGCTGATGGCAAGACCGCTGTTGGTCTGTATGCTCCGTATATGCCAATCGTTCCTACTCAGCTGTTAGGTTTCGCTGATGGTACTATGAGCCAGGGCTTCTCAACTCTGTATGACATGGTAATCCTCAACCCTGACCTGATTGGTAGAATCGACATCACCGAAGGCGATGATCAGTTCTTAGGCAAGGTTGCTATCGTTAGCGGTAGTGAGATTTAGTTCTAACTAGGAATTAACCATAATAATAAAGAGGATCTTCGGATCCTCTTTTATTTTAGTTTACGTATATAATAGATATGATATAATTATATTGTAAAAAGGATGGAGGCAAGGAAATGAATAATAAAAGATTTGAATTCTGGGAAGGTAATAAGTATACTAAATACGATGTAAATGAATTAGAAGATAAGGTTACGGTTCATAAGACTGAGGTTGATGGATCTGGTTGGACATTCAAAATGTGGTTATTATACGCTCTTATTACTTTAGGATTTTATTTTATCTGCAGTAAATTATTCTGGTTCTTCATTGGATTATAAAGAGGCAGCTGCCTCTTTTTATTGTATTTTATTATAATATTAAATGCTAAATTAAATATATAGGTATATTTTTATGTCGGAACTTTTACTTGAAAAAACACGGAGAGAATTAATTAATCAATCAAAGAATGCTGATATAGTAAAATCTTATGGGACTACTAGGTATGACCGAAAGAATAAACAACATATCTATAACAGCATTACTAATTTTAATAGGATTGATATGAATGCTTTATTCAAGGGAAATATGCTTTCATTTAAAATACCTGTTCATGGAGAAACTGATAACTACGAGGTTGAAGTTCTTTTTGAAGGTGTTTGTGATGATATTAAAAGGGAAATAAAGAATAATAAAAATAAGTTTGAATACAAATGTGTTTATCGTGCACTGATTGATTCAATAAATAGACAAAATATTTTTATCTCATGTTCTTGCCCTGATTTTAAATATCGGTTTGCGTACTGAGCTACCAAGGATCATTATAACTCAGGACGGCCTGAGGTCAGAGTAGCTGACATTACTAATCCAAATAATTCTAAGGGTGCTGGGTGTAAGCACACAATGGCTGTACTGAATAATCTTGACTGGGCAATGAAATTAGCTACAGTAATTAATAATTATGTTGAGTATATGCAGGAAAATTATGAGGATAAATTTGCTAATATTATTTTCCCTGCTTTATATGATATTCCTTATGAAAAGGCTGTTCAAATGAATCTGTTTGGCGATGAAGAATTGGCTAATACAATGGATAACCCAGAAGATGTAGAAGATGTTGATGCTGCTATTGAAAAGAGTTTATATAAGAAGCCGGAATCTGAATTAGATAAATTAAAATCTAAAATAGGTAAAGGTGCTCTAGAAAGCTTCTATGTATTTTCAAATCATACAAGAGAAGATACTGCTCGTAGGTTTGGAATATCTATGAGCCAATTAGCAGAATTATTATCTGATTACGATATACATAAAAGAGGTGAGTAGTTAATGGAATTAAGCGAATATATAGACCAAATTAAATTTCAGCTTACTGGTAATATATTAGAGAATGAGTTAGCTGATGATGGTTTCAAGAAAATATTAGAATTTTCACTAAGAGAATTAAATAGATATTATGATGCTACGGCTTTAGTTGAAGTACAGGGGAAAAGCTGTATTGATTTAACTGAAGTCGAAGAAGAAAATAATATTAAAATAAGTTCTGTTTCAAATGTATATAGAGTAGATGCAGTAGGATCCACTTCAAATGCAGTAACCTCATCTGATCCAATGTTTGTGGCTCAATGAAACTTAGCTAATAATTATTATGCCTATGGCACTAATAACTGAGCCTTGAATTATGCTGCTTATAACACTACTGAACAAATTTCTAATACTTTTTCAACTGATTTAGATTTCAAAGAAGATAAATTAGGGAATAAGTTATATATTAATTTCTCAGGAGGTATACCTTCTAAAGTTACTATTGAATATGTTCCTAAGTTTTCTAATGTAAATGAAGTTAAGGGTGATTACTGGGTTGATATTTTATTAAGATTAGCCTTAGCTCATACTAAAATAACTTTGGGAAGAATTAGAACTAGATATACTCAATCCAATGCTTTATGGACACAAGATGGAGAAACTTTATTAACGGAAGGTAATACAGAATTACAAGCTTTACGTGAAAGATTGCAAACACAGGCTAACTTCGTGTATCCCGTAGATTAGCCGTGAAAATATATATTATTACAATGCTAAATTAAATATAATTATGGAGGTTGAAGAAATGGATAATTATTTATTAGAAGCATTTCAAAGACTTAAGCTAATGGAAGATGATTTCGACCTCTCAGTAGATAAAGATAAGGTTGATGAACTCAAGGCCTTTATTGCTGATGATGTTGATGAGATTCCAGAGGAACCAATTATTGATGTAAAAGCTGATGATGAGTCAGAATTACAGGATAATTATATTGGTAAAGTTATTTTGGAATGTGATTGCTGCCACTCCAGAATTTATAAGGACGAGGAAGAAGTCTTTATTGATGATGAGTCTGGCTTAGCAAATATTGATGAACAATGTCCAGTATGTAATAACTCTTTAGGATTTACTGTTATTGGTAAAATTGAGCCTTTTGATAAGGATAGAGAAATCAAGCCCGAAGAGGAAGAAGATGTTGAAGAATTACCTGCTGATGACATTGACGTAGAGGAAGAAGAAGTCGAGGAAGTAGAGGAATCACTTCAGGATCGTATTCATAGAAAGCATCTACAGGAAGCTAAGAAGGTTTGTCCTAAGTGTGGTAAAGAACCTTGTGTTTGTGAATCTTGTAAAGATGAATCATTAATTGAGTCTCGTGATGATGATCTTGGTGGATTGCCAAAAATTAATGCTCACCCAGAAAAGATAGACCCTAGAGATAGAATGTATGCCCTTTCCGGAGATGTGTATAAAAAAGGTTCTGAATTAACTAAGGACGAAATTAACTCATTAATTAAAGCGAAGGAACGCTCCAATAGGCCAGGACAAGATAAAGAAATTGAAGCTCTTAAATCTCTCTTAGGTGAAGGCAAAGATTGTGCTAATTGCGATGAATCTTGCTCAAAAGATGAAGAATTAGTTGAAGCTAAAGAGATTGACGCTAGTAAATTTGATAAAATTAGAGATGCATTTGCAATAGATAATTGGAAAAGATCTTCTGATGGTAATTATATTATTTTCTATAATGATAATGGTATAGTTGTAGGATATATTCCGAAGGCTAAGTTTGGATCGCCATTTAAGACTTTATTTGATTATATAAATGCACAATCTGATAGCTTAGAATTTGAAGATAAATTAACTAGAAAATTTGGCAAAGATATTCCAAATCCTAATTATAGAGATGTAGAAGAATCGTTAGATGAAGGTAAAGATTGTGCTGATTGCGATGAATCTTGCTCAAAAGATGAATCATTAACTGAAGCTGTTAACAACCTCTCATTAGATACTGATGATACTCATCTTGAAATGACAGCCGATGAAAATGGAAAGGTAACAGTTACTACTGAGCCTATTACTGAGGAAGAAGAATTCCCGGCTGATGACATCCCACTTGAAGGTGAAGTTGAAGAAACCGGAGAGGGAACAGGTGAGGAAGAGATTGTACCTCTTGAGCCAGAAGAAGAAGCTGAAATTGAAGCTAATGAACCTGAAAGCGAAGAAGAACCCGTAAGCGATGAGGAAACTGAAGTATCTGATCTTGATGAATATACAGACGAAGAAGAACCTGAAGAAGAAGTCGATATTGAAGATTTTGAAGAAGAGCCTTTTGATGAAATGGGTGAATCTTATATGCGTAAAGTTTATAGTAATGTATCTGGATATAAGACTACCAAGATTAATGAAAGTAATGGCTCAGTAATTGTTGAAGGATTAATTTCTTTTAATTCCGGAGCTACTAAACCTACTAAGTTCGTATTTGATAACGCTTCATTCTCTAAGCGTGGTAAGTTAGTGCTTGAAGGTTATAATAAAACTTTCTCAAAGTCTAATAAATCATTTATAGTAAGAGGAAGCTTAGTTGAGAATAAGTTTACTCCTGAAAGCATGATTTATAACTATAAAGTAAAACAGCTTAATGAATCAACTGGTTCAAATGAAACATTAAGAGTTTACGGAAGAATTAAAAGGAAATAATATTAAGAGGTGGGGCTATGGCAAATAATGGTGATTATGGTGCTTTACTAAACCAAAATGCAAAGCTCCATAGGAAATATTTTTTAGAAATGGTGAAATTAATTGGTATACAAACCATTTATAAATCACCGAAGCAAAATAAAAGTTATAATTTACATGGCGAATTAGAATCTAGTTATAATGACGGTATTAAGGTTGGCTGCATTTTTGAAGAACATGAGGATCAGAAGACAGCTAAGAAATTAGGCTGAGATTATGAGTTAACGGCAAATGCTGCATTAATTCATGTACCTTATGATTTAGAGAATTTACAAATTGGAGCTCTGTTCTACATTCCTAGTGCATACGATAATACTAGTGGTAGATGATTTAGAGTTACTAGGATGTCTGCTATCATGGTTTATCCAGCTAGTATAACTTGTGAAATAGTTCCTGAGTTTATTGATACTATGTCAAAATCAGATACAGAATTATTTATGAATTCAGATTTTAATTTATTATACGAGGGTTAAAATATGGATAAACAAAATAATGGCGAAAATATCTCAGTAGATACTTTACAAAGAGCAGAAGCCCTCTTTAGGGAAGCTAAGTCTGATAAAGAAAAATCTAATGTAGTCAGGGGATACTATAAAGCTATAACCAATAAAAGTGATTTCCCTTTAGATAAATACGGAGATTCATTTATAGTTAACTGGGTTGAAGCTTTAAACTGAGAAGAGTTTAATAAAGATAACCCACTCATTAGTTGGATTTCAACGTCAGAAGGAACTAACTTCATTAATAAACATGATCTAAAATCATTTATTCTAGTTTATAATACTTATGTTAATGGTTATTTCGAAAATAAATGGCCAGATGAGACTAGTGTTATTTATAATAATAATTTATTTGATTTAAAAGATAATTATGTTAATTATTATATGAAATTGGACCACCAACTTCTAGGCGTAAAAAATAGGTATCAAATTCTTTATCAGAATTACAACCCAGCAGAAACTCCATTAGGAAGTGTTAAATTCTTTGATTTAAAGCTAAGACCTATTAATCAGATTAGAGAATTTACTAATCAAAGAGGTGCTCTGTCAAGAGAAAATGCTGAGATCATGAAAGATTTAAAAGACTATAGCCAATCAGCCAACCAAGAAGAATTATATACTTTAGCTACTCAGTTGTTGCATGATGACCAAATAGGCCCTGCGATATTGGCATCACTTGGTAATTAATTTATGCAAATAACAATAAAAACTACAAATTCACTTAAAAATGAATTCTTCATTTATAATTATTTAAAAAATAAACCTTATCAAATATTTTTAAAAAATGTTGATTTAAATAGGCTAAGAGCTTTCGATAGAGAGTTTAATATAAACTCATTTAATATTTTAAGGATAGCCTTAACTAATTTATTAATAACTAAGAATGGGAATTCAGAATATTCAATTAAAATAAATAAAGTTATTAAGGTGCAGGGTAAAGACTTGGATTATTGAATTAATTTAATAACCTATGGGAATCGAACCATTAAGGGGTATACTATATTATTAAAAATATTTGATTATATTTCTAATAATATAGGTTTAATCTATAAGGAGTGAGAAGATGGCCATTAGATATTATGATCAAGCATTAGTTAATAAAATTAAAGGCTGGGTAAAAGACCCTAATCTGACAGTCCTTTCGCCATCAGATTCTACCCGGTTATTTCAAATGAAAAATGATCAGATCGAAGATAAGCCAATTACTTTACCAATGGTAGCTTTATCAAGAGATGATAATATAGAAATTATTTCTACTACAAAGAAAGCACTCTCCTATGATGGAGGCCACTTTGAGGATAAATCAACACCTGAAGTTTCTAAAGTATTAAACGCCATACCAATTAAACTAACTTATCAGCTTGATATATACACGAAGTACTTTGCTGAGGCTGATGAGTATTTACGGAATTTCATATTTAATTTTATTAATTATCCTAGAATTAGTATTGAGATTCCCTACAATGATGCTAAAGTACTTCATAATTCTACAGTATTAGTAGAATCAACGGTATCAGATAGCTCCGATATTCCAGAAAGATTAATAGCTGGCCAATTTACTAGGATGACCATGAGGTTAACCATTGATGATGCCTACCTATTTAGTGTTCCGTTTATGGATAACTGGAAGATTGAAGTTGGAGATATCGAAATTATAGATTATTAAGGAGAATAGAAAAATGCCAAGAATCAAAATTTCCGAAACAGAGCCTCAGGCATTTGTTTCATTCGATTCAACTGAAAATTCAGTACTGATTCCCTTATATACATTAGCCAAAAACAAAGAAGATTACAACGTGATGATTCCGGAGAAATTTACTTCAGTGTCAGCATTTAGAGGTAAATATAATCCTGACAACGTAGCTAAGTATTTAATTAATAGTACTGACACTGAAGGTGTTTTAGATGCATCTTATGCGATGATCTGTGAATTATTAAATATTGGTTTACCAGTAGTTGTTATGCCAATTTTATTAGCAGAATCTCCTGAGATGGGTTCTGAATTTTCTAAATACGGAGTCTTTGAATCAAAGGAATCCCTGATTGAAGATTTAAATGAACGTATTAGCAGTAACAACCTTTATAAAATTTTCAGTAATAAAAATTTATATAATATTAAATTTATTACATCTGGAGCTTATCCGAATCTTTTCTTTGGTGAAGATAGTGAAAAACGGGTTACTACTAGCGGTGCTTATTCTGTAATGCTGAATGCTGCTGCCGAAAGGGGCGATGCTTTGGCTTTAGTAGAATTTGAAGATTTGGATGAAAACTCATTACTTTCAAAGCTGTCAACCAACATCTTTGACGCCCAGGCAGGTAAGTTTGGTTGTGCTACTTACCCAGCTGGATTATATACATGTCCTGCTTCTGGAACTTCGAAAGCTGTAGAGATGCCTGGTGCTTTTGGATATTTAATGGCTTTCGGTAACAGCGTCGCTTCAAATGCTAACTGGATTGCTGCTGCTGGTGTAGTCAGAGGTTATATCCCGCGTCTTGTTAAATTAAATCATTCAGTCGGTGAATCTACTATGCATCTTTTACAGGGAGATGATCGATCTCGGAGTGTTAGCTGTTTTGTTAATACAATTATGGAAGTAGGAGCCTACGGTACCAGACTTTGGGGAAACAGAGTTCTGTATAAAGATTCAAATGTAACAGTATTACCTTATTCAGCTTTCTTAAATGTTAGGATGTTAATCTGTGATATTAAGAAGCAGTTATATCATTCAGCATTAAGAATTACATTTGAACCAAACGATGACATCGCTTGAGGTAATTTCAAGAAGTTAAACAACACTCTGTTAGATAAGATGAAGAGTGGTAGAGGTATTCAGTGGTATAGATGGTCAAAGGTAGTTACTGATCAAAGAGCTACCATTAAAGCTATTTTAACCATTAAGCCAATTGAAGCTGTTGAATACTTTGATTTAACTGTGGCTTTATCTGATGACGATGAGCTTATAGTTACTGAAGAAGCTTAGGAGGATAAATAAATATGCCAAGTAATTTTGATAATGGTGCATTCGGAACCTATCATTTAGCTGATAATCCTAGAGTTTATCAGCCAGTTAGACAAAATAACTTTAGATTTATTATTGACCTGGGCGATTTGTTAAGAGTTGGTGAGAATCCAGACGACTCTAGATCATATATCACTAATTCCCAGGACGTAATTGATTTCTCAGTTGTTTCCTTTGATCCACCTCACTTCTCACAGGAAGAAATTCCGATTAAGCGTGGTAATAGTACTGTATACTATGCCGGTGTACCTTCATTTGAAACAAAGGATTTAGTAATTAATGACTTTGTTGGTGCTGATGGTAAATCAGTTTTACTGGCATGGCAGGCTTTATCTTATAATGTATTTGAGGATACTATTCCTAGCTCAGATATTTATAAGAAGAATGCTACTGTCTATGAATTCTTACCTGACAATACCTTAGTTCGGTATTGGGATCTTATTGGATGTTGGGTAAAGAACATTAGAGAAGATGGCTGGAATAATGAAAACGGCGGCAAGAAGACTGTTACAGCTACTATCAGATATGATAGAGCTATTCCACATTTACCTGATGAAGAAAGAACTGTAGTTAATAATAATAATTAAATTTAAATTAAAAATTCAAGGAGTATTTTACTTATGAATAATGTAACCATACAAGAAGATTTTATTTTACCATCTAAAGGTAAGGTTTATAATACTCCATTTAATCCTGAAGTTAAACTCAGAAGCATGACGGTAGCTGAAGAAATGAAGCGCCTGACTGCTTCTGAGGACCAGTTCAGGACGATGGCTGATATTATAGAAGATTGTTTAGAAACTAAATTACCTATTTCTGTTTATGATATGTGCTTAGGAGATTATCAATATCTCTTACATAAATTGAGAATAGTTACTTATGGATCTGATTATAAATTGGTAATAAGATGTCCACTTTGTGGTGAGATTTTTGAGTGGCCGGTTAATTTGGATGAGCTCAAGGTATCTGAATATGATGATGAAGTCGAGAAGCTGAAGTTCGTTAAATTACCAGTTACTGGTAAGACCATTGAATTAAGATTTCAGACTCCAAGAGACCTTGATTTTATAGAGAGACGTAAAAAGGAAATGAAGAAGCAATTCCCAGAGATGAAGGCTGATCCTACATTAATGTTAAATATAGAAACTCTGATTAATACTATTGATGGACAGCCAATTAATAGAGTTACTGCTTCTAATTTTATTAAGAAATTACCGATGAAAGATGTTAATTTAATTCTTCATTCGTATGAGAAATTACAAAATAAGGTGGGTATAGACATCAATTTAGTAGCACAATGTCCTGAGTGCCAGTATGATGTCAAAACAACCTTTCGCTTCACAAACGAATTTTTTAGACCCCAAGTTAACTAGTGACGGGAAACCTTATGGCCCTACAAGATATAAGGAAATAGTTAGAGAGTGTTACCTCATTTCTAAAAACTGTAACACCTCTTATACTGACCTGATGTATATAACACCAGTAGAAAAAAATTATTTGCTAGAATTCATTAAAGAAGAATTTGAGATGACCGAAGAAATTTTGAAAAAACAAAAAGAATCTCGGCGTATGTAAAGGAGGCTTCAGATGGCTAATTTAAGTAATACATTAGATACAAACAACATTAGTTCTAAAGAAGCAGCCTATGCTGAGATTAGTAGCAAATTAGATCAGGCTCAACAACGGTATAAGCAAATAGACGATATCTTTGAAAAAAATAAGAAGAAGTTAACGTTAGAAGATTTAAAGACTGAGTATGCGTACCGGAAGAAGGCTGAGAGAGAATTAGAATCCTGGAAGGAAAAAAAATTATTAGCTAGACAACTTTTAGAAAAATCATTTAGTGATGAACAATATAAAAGAGAATTAGCTGCTGCCTTATCCAGAGTAGATGAAGAAACTAGGTTAAAAGAAGAATCTGATAATAGGATTCAGCAAAAACGTGATAAATGAATTTCTACGGTTACTCAGAGCTTAACTTCAATATTTTCTACTGGGACAAAAATTTGAGATAACGCCGAGCAATCATTCAAGAATCAGGTAAAGTCTGCAGAAGAAAGTTTTTTGAATCAGCAACAGGCTATGGCCTGGGCTTTAACTGGATCTAATGCTTCTAAGTCCGTAGATAATTTGAGAGATGCTTTGGAAGGTGTTTCTAGAAATATTCTTGGAGTATTAGGCAACCAAGGAACAGTAAAAACTCAGCAGGTTTATGAAAACTATGGGAAGCTAATAAAAGAAGGTATTTTATATAATGCTGAGCAAAGAGCTTTCCTCCAAACATTGGCTGATGATTTAGGTGGAATATTTAATGCTACTGATGGATCTTTAATCAGGTTAATTAATTTACAAAGAACTGATTTAACTGATGAAAGATTAGCTATCCAGACTAGTTTAAAGACTTTCTTAAATCAAAATTATGAAACTTCTCAATATATTAAAGATGGTTTTACTGAAGTATCTAATGCCTTATTAGAAGCTCAGGCTACGATGACGGCCCGTAGTGGTATGCAGCTTGAAGCTGTTATTCAACAGTGGATGGGCTCACTTTCTAGTGTAGGTATGAGTAATTCAGCCGTTACAAGTCTAGCCAATGCTTTAGGTCTATTAGGATCTGGAAATATTAGTGCCTTAACAAATGATAAAATGTTTAACCTTATTGCTATGGGAATTACCAATAGCGGGTTAGATTTTGGTTCTATTGCTACTCAGGGTTTATCAGCCGAAGAAGCTAATGCCTTAATGAAGGGCATTGTTAGTACTATTATTTCAATGACTTCTGAGGCCAATAATGTTACTAGAGCTGAATTGGCTAATGTTTTTGGATTAAGTGTATCTGATATTAAGGCTGCCTCTCAGGTAGGCGATGTTACCGGAAAAGGCGTAGTTGGTACTGATATTTCAGATTTCTTAAGGGTATATGGAGATCTCCTTCATGAATCAGCTTTAACTAATAATTACACCTCAAATCTAGCTTATGATACTGGTATGGGTGTTGTAATGGATGGAGACTACTACCGGAGAATCCTTAGGGCTGAATTAACAGCAGATAATACTTCTAGTATCCTATCTTCTCTACTTGGTCTAGGTGGCGCCGGTCTGGGAGCTTATATTGGAGGAGCTATTGGCAATGTTCCGGGTGCCATAGTAGGTAGTATTTTAAGTTCATTACTTAGTGCTGCTGGTAGTTGGGCTGGCGGAAAAATAGGAACAGAATTATCTTATGCTTCTACTGGTACTTTTGAGTACTATTCCGATATAATTAATAATACTAAAGAAACTCTAGAGAAGATGTACTCAGTCCAGATTGGCGCCAAATCTGCTCTTAAATTATATAATGACCTAAGATCTGGTGATCTTGATAGGAATCAGTACATAAGAGCTACTGGAATGGTAGATAACTATTCTAGAACTTCGGGAATCAGTACTTCAGGATCTGTTATTGTTGGAGAAACAAATCAATTGGATGTGGCTTCTCAGAATTATCTAGCTTCTAAAGAATACCAAACAAAAGTATTAGAGAATGCTGGAATTACTGAATATGGAGTTACTGATTTATATAATTTAATTAAAGAAGCAGTAGAAACTACTATTCCAGGTAATAGCTATGCTACAGTTACTAGAATTTCTGAATCTGCTAATACTGTAACAATCGGTAATGACTTAAGTTATATACAGGATATGATCTCATTAGCTTCTGTAAATATTCAAAACATTTATAATTTATTGATCGCCTGGAGCGGTAGAAGTGCTGAGACCTATAACGCTGGTGACTTTATGGTTAATAGCCCATTGGCCAGTCAATTTGGATTATCAACCTCAACAAATAATGCTATAACTGGTGGTATTGGAATTGGACAATAGGAGATAAATTATGTATTATAAATTTAATGAAACAAATAATATGACAGGTTTTATAAAAGAATTTTTACATAATTTTAACTTGCCTACCTGTAAAGTATATCGAGAAGACCGGAAATTAAATAAAGGTAGAGTTTATGTAAAAGGTAATTATCTTTATAGATATAATGGTAGTGATCTTGATAATTTAGGATATTTTATTTCATCAAAAGTAATGTTGAACAGTACTTCTAAATTACAAATTAATTCTTCAATTTATGATTCTTATACCCATGAATATTTAGGTAATTATCTGAGATTCTTACGAGATTATGATAAATTAGATTTAATGTCACTCTATAATTGTTTTAGTGATAGGCGGCCGGTAGATATTAACCTTACTCTTTTGACTAAAACAGGAAATTATTTTAGAATAAATACAGAAGATAAGAGATATAATTATTACATAGTACCAATTAAATTTGATGAAGAATATACTATTGCTATTGATTCACCGACTCCTTATGAAATCTGTGGGTTATTATATTTAGGTGATGAAGTAACAGAGATGTCAACTAAACTTATTAAAGAAACTTACAAGGTAATTAATGGATCAACTTTCAGTTCACCATACGTATATAAACTGGATGTAGATTCAGATAATTATTGGGAGTGAGAGAAATATCTGAAATTATTAATTAAATTACCAAAAGTAGTTGATTCATCAATTGTAGTATTAGAAGGTAACTATTTAACTGATTCAAGTGTTATTGGTGGAGTATTAACTCCTAAAAAATATTATTTCCAGCCGGCAGCTAAGGAAGAAGAAATTAATCCAGCTACTAAACTTTCACTTCTTCGAATAAATGATAAAGTCAGTTATCCGTTTGCAGACCGATTAGTAGAATACCTATTAGGGAACGTAATTACTAAACTTGATAAAATTGAGGGAAACATTAATAGAGTACAAGATATAGTTTATGATGATTCTATTTTCATGGGATTTTATGGAATTTGAGATAAGAATCTAAAATTAAAACTACATGACTTAATTATGGAAGTTTCTGATAGAAGAAAGAATCCTGCTTTATTATATCTGAATGATGGATCTCCTGAAAAGAAATATTATTTTGATGATGATTCATCTGAAGGCATTAGGAAGAATTCTTTGAGATTTATTGATACTAAAGAAGATTTATTGACTAACGTCGATAAGGATGTAGAAGAATTGTTGGTGATTAGATATGCCGTCGATAAATAATTCATTTTCAGAAAACGAAACCCTTGTAAAGCTAATTCCTAACTATATTTATTTTTATCATTTAAAAAAGTTTTGTGTTATTCCTACTTATCCTGATAGTATCACTGATAGCATTAGGGCTGATTTCTCAACTACACAAGCTCTTTCCAGAACAGCCCCAGTTTTTACTTATACTAGCTCAGGACCAAGATCAGTTAATTTCACACTGAAACTTCACCGTGATTTAATGAATGATGTTAATAAAGATACTAGTAATATTAGAGGAGATAATTTAGTAGTACCTTTCTGAGAAGAAGATTATATTGATATTCTAATCAAGTATCTCCAATCCATTGCTTTGCCTCGTTATCAAATCTATGATATGGGATCTAGGGGAATTATTCCACCAATGATTGCCGTTAGGTTTGGAGATCAAGTCTTTATAAAGGGCGTAGTTAATAGTGATATACAAGTTATTTATGAAAAACCTATTATGGTTGGAAATAAATACGCACAGGCAACAATAACTTTTAATGTTACAGAAGTAGACCCTTATGATGCAGATACAGTAGTTAAAGATGGATCTTTTAGGGGAATAACTTCTACCTTCAGAGACGGAATATACGAATCAACTGCTGAATATAGTTCTGCAGCCCCATGACAGGAAACTGAATTTATATTTAATAACTATCAAGATAATGTAGTCTTAGGTAATAATTTAGTTGAGCCAATTTCTACTTATAGCTTTATCAAGAATTATGTCGGAAAAGAGAAAAAGAAACCGGGATATTATGATAATGATAATGGCTATGAGATTAAGCTTGATAAAACTATAAAAGGTATTTTGGAAGAAGCTCATGTTGTTATGTTAGGTAAAGAAGTTTATAGCAGAACTTCACCTAATGGAGAAGTATTATATACAATAGTTAGATCTGGTGAGTCATGGGAAAATATAAAAAATAGTAAATGAGTTACAGCAGCTGAGTTAGTTAGGAGGGCCAGATAATCTATGGAAGTATTAAAAGACAAATCAATAAAAAATTATAACTATACTTCTAGGTATGCACCTTTCCCCTATTACTATAATTCTGAAGATTTAAAATATGTTTATGGTATTACTAGCTGACTTAATCTTAAAACTGAATATACAGTTCATGATGTAAGTGACCAGGATACTTTAGACAGTATAGCTTTTAAATATTATGGCCGCCCTGATTTATATTGAGTGATTGCCGATTTTAATAGAATAATTGATCCGTGAATTAATTTACATGAAAATTATAATTTTGTATTGGTACCAGCATTGAACGGGATAAGTTTTAATTCATAATATGGCAGTAGTATTAAAAGATTTGGGTGAATCAAATTCTTATTTATCGTCGTCTTCATCCACAACCAGAGTAAGTTCTTTGTTAGCTTCTACTTCTAGGGTAGAAGCTCCCTTTATTCGGGTAAGAATAGGTGATTTTACCTTTGGTGTATATGAAGAGTCACAAATAGGGACGGATTCAAGAGGATTTTATAAAGCTGTCGGTACTAAATATCCTAATTATATTCAATCATTAAATATTAAAAAAATTAATGGAACTGTTAATCAATATACTCTTGATATAAAATATCCTGTAACTCAAAATAATGACCCTAACTTCTTTGATAAAGTGTTTAGCACCATTTCTAAAACTAGGAAAATTACCTTCGATTACGGTGATTTTATGATGCCAAATTATATATACAGAAATGAAGAAGCTATTATAACTAGTGTTGATACACAAGTTGATGTTAAGAATTCTGTAATTTCTTATACTGTAAGAGCTACCTCTGCTGCTAGATTAACCTTAAGTGGAAGTTATAATTTTGGAAATATAGATGTCCAGCCTTCATCAGAGATTAAGAGAGTTCTATATGATGTTAATTATAGGTTAACTGATGTATTCTCAGGAATGAAGGATAAATCGCTTGTTAGCCAGAAAAATTTAATTGCTTCGGATGATAAGATTGTTCATATCCCTACTTTTACTAATATTTCAGTTTTGGAATATTTATCTAAATTGGTATCTTATATGACACCTAATTCATCTTCTGGCTCTAGCGCTTTAAAATCTGGAGTATATACACTTACTACCTATGAAGATACTACAGGTGTTTTCGGCGGACCTTATTTCAAGGTAGAAAAAATTCAATCATCTGAGAACACTCTGAATAAAATTTGTATGTATGATATTGATATTGGATATCCTACTGCCAATATTGTAACTGATTTCTCAATAAAAAATAACGCCAACTGACAATTATTATATAATTATAATACTTCATTAAGTAACTCCGATTATATTAAACGGATTAACAGCAAGGGTGAAATTGAATATGATTTTTCTCCTTTGTTAGTTGGAACTAAATATGATTTAAATGAAGAAGATAAATCTTGGTGAACTAAAGTTACTAGCTATCCGATACAGGCTACTATAACACTAAAAGGTTTATTACGTCCAGCTGTCTTAATGCAATATGTAAAATTGAATGTTTGGTTTTTTGGAAATAAACATATTTCTTCTGGGTATTATTTAATTACTGGTCAAACAGATCAGATTGGATTAGGTCGCGGATATACTACTACTTTAGAATTATTAAAAGTAGCTATCCCTGCGGAAATGTCTTCTTTCCAGGAAAATCCATCTACTCAAGATTCTGATACTGGCTATAAATCTAGTAGTACTAGTAATTCATACCGAGACAGAAAACGTAAGGAATTAATGGATTTAAGATTAGGTCTAGACTCCAAAGAAGTTATTTCGGGCGGAGGATCATCTGGCGGCGGATCTGGTGGATGGTAGGAGATTTAAACAATGATTATTAAGGCATTTATAAAAAGCTTACCTACAAGAGGAGATAATGTCTTCAAGGTTAGGGTACCTTTCCTGGAAGATAATACTGATAAGGAAATGATTTTTGATGCCTTGCTGTGTTCTCCTCCTGGTGAATATAATGGTTATTCAGTAGGTGATTGCGTTTTCATCAGTTTTGAGAATGATAAGTTAGATACCCCGATTATTCTAGGGAAATTATTTGTAGACGTTGATGATAATTCGAGTACTTATAAAGTATTAAATGAATTAAAGGTTCTTAATAAAGTTGATTTACCAGCTTCGTTCAGTATTGGTGGGTATTCAATAGGAGACTTCTTCCAATTCGCCCAGGTAGGACCTACTGCAATCCTTGAAAATTCAGGTAGCAGCAGTGGCGGTGGTGGAGGAAGCTCTAATCTAGACTATATAGTAATAGGAGAGTGGCATTAATGAAATCAATAGCTTTTCCCAATATGTTTAATAGAACTAACACTAATGTTGTTAGTGATTATTATGCTACTTTACAAAATCTTAAAATGCTTCTCTGGTCAGAAAAGAATGAATTACTAGGCGATCCATATTTTGGTGCTGGAGTTAAAAGGTATTTATATGAGCAAAACGATAATGTTTTACGTGATATTTTAATAGATGAAATTTATACGGCGATAGCTACTTTCATGCCTCAGTTATATTTAGAAAGAAAGAATATTACTATTGAGGCAACACACAATGCCGTCATTGCTCATATTTCTGCGATGAACAGGATTAATTTTCAAACTAATTTATATAACATAGTTCTATTAAGAGTTGCTGTTTAATGTATAATATTTAAGGAGGTAACAGTTACCTATGATTAATGAAGAAGAAGTCCAATTATCAAGGATGTCTTATACTAATAAAGACTTTGCCAGTCTATACCCAGATTTATTAGACTTAGCAAAAAATTTAACCAATAGGTGGGATCCTAGTTTATCAAATGAATCAGACCCTGGTGTAGTACTCCTTAAAGAAGGAGCTTTTATTGCAGACCATAATAATTATAATATAGATAAAAATATTCTTGAAGCTTTCCTTCCTTCTGCTACTCAAGATAGATCAGTAAGAAATATTACTGAAATGAATGGGTATACACCACGTTATTATGTCTCTGCTACAGGTGATGTAGTATTTAGTTATGATCCCAAAGAAGCTGGTTCTGTTACTACCTTTACTATTCCAGCATTTACTATTGTAGTTACTAATGAAGAAGAAAATATTGCTTATACGCAGATTTCTGATTTACAGATTACTACAACCAACACTAAATCAACTCCATGTACTTTTATTGAAGGTACGTTAAATGATTTAACTGTAAATAGCTCGACTACTATCTTACTGGAAAACATTGATGAAAATAATAGAGTTTATTTCCCAGATCCATACGTAGCTCAAAATGGTGTTTATATTAGAAATAAACCATCCAACCCTAATGAACTGTGAGGATATAGTACTCTCTGGGAAAGGAATAACTATCTACTAACCCAGCCTATTGGATCAAAGGTATATAAGATAGATTTTGATTCAGCTATGAATCTTCCTTATATTGAATTCCCATCAGATATAGCTTCTTTAATTGAAAATGGACTTGAGGTTAGATATATTTCTACCAGTGGAAAGAATGGTAATATTAGAGCTGGTGAATTAACAAAAATTCAGTCACCTGATACTTATTCTTTAAGTGCTTTTGGAGCTTCAGTTCTTGAAGTAGACATGGACGACTTTACAGTTAGTAACCAGTCTTCTATTGTTAACGGAAAAGATCCTGAGACCATTAGTGAGATGTATCAATCATTTAAACGGATAGTTGGTACTTTCGATACTTTAGTTACCTGCAGAGATTATTCTAACGCTGTCTATTCAATGGAAGATGACTACTCAAATCCATTAGTTTCTAATGTTCAGGTTACTGACCGCAGAATAGATTATAACCGGGCTTTAAATGTAATTACCTATGATGAATATGGTGAATACTTCAAAAATATTTCTTTAAACAAAGGTATTACTACTTATCATTTTATAACTGATCCAGATTCTTCTCATGAACCAGAGTTCGGTGATATTAGATTCAACGTAAATAAATTTGAAGTTTATGTCGAAGATGAAGACTCATCTGAGGGTGAAAAATGGGAAACTATCACAGATTTATCCTATAAAGATTTTACTCAGGCTACTGAAAGAATGAGCCAGTTTGATTTATGCATTTATGCTTTAAAGGCTTTCTCTCTGGCTGATTTTACTCTATTAGATAGATCTCTAGCTTTAAATAATTCATTTAAGCCAATTTCTTCAAAAACATTAGGTGAAATTGAATCTTCTTTAGAAGAATATAAGTGTATCAATCATTCTTTTGTAAATTTAAAAGATGACGAAGTATATTGTTTTAAAAACTATGTACCACTTAGAGTTTCAATTATTCCTTACTCAAAAGTAACCTTAAGTGAAAGAAACGCTATTATCAATAATGTTTATTATCAGCTAACCCAGAAATTTAATTCTCGGATGCTTACTTTTGGTGAAGAGCTTAGCTATGATGAAGTAGTCGATGAAATCATTAACGCTGATCCCAGAATTAAAAATATTAGATTAGAAGATTTTGAATATAACCCAGTAGTCATGACGGCTGATGGAAAAGAATATGATCTTTATTCTAATTCTGAATTGTTAGTTGATTTAGTAGCAAAGAATGTATTGGCCGGCAGGTTATGTTTATTCTCTTTCGATGAAACATTCAACCATAAATTTGGTCAGAATAATTCAACTATTTATTCTGATATTGTAAGAATTGAAACTTCTTCTAATATCCCGGTTGAAGCTGCACAAACATCAACCATTCCAGAGCAGGTAGATACGGTAAACATCTATTTTGATAATGTACCTACTATAGGTAATACTGTCAATATCTCTATCAATAATGAGTTAGGAGAAGAGGATTCATTACCTTCTGATATTGATTTTAATTCTGAGGGAATTCATAACATAATCATTCCTGGTGCTACTGGTGATAACCCTGGTTTATATACTTTAAAAACAGGTGAGATGCTGTATATTTCTTCTCTAGAATCAAGCGAATCCTATTATGAGATAACTGAAGTTGGACCTGCTAGTGATACTTTAAAGGTTTTAATTTATAACAGAGGATCTCAAATTAACGGATTATACTATAACGAAGATTCTTCTGAGTATGGAGAAGTATCCGTCGAAAAAGATAGTTTCTATGTTAATAAACAAGTAGTTACTAAACCAGCAGGAAATGCTGAATTAAATCTTGATTATACTATAAGAGAAAACGAGTATGTTCAGTTAGCTTATCCTAATTATTATTCAACAGCTATTTATCCGTCTTACTGTTATTATAGGTATACTAGTGCTAATAATAATACTATAAACGCTAATACCGATTATAAGTTGCAGGCTGGAGATACATTAGTAATTCTATATACAGAATCTAGTGCTCAGCAGACTAAGACCTTCAATGAAGGTGATGTAGTTAGACCAAACTTTACTTTAGTTCCTACTGATAACTTAACTAATAATTTATATAAGAAAACTTATATTGATGATCCTATTAATCAAACTGAGAAAACAGCGTTATTTGCTATCTTATCTTCTAATGAACAAATCTCTTCGAGAGAATTAATCAATTTAGAATTGACTTCAGCTAATACTCCATGCTATTGGATTGTTAATAATTCAGGTAATATTTTATTTGAAGAATTTAATCTTTCAACAGTAGGTGACGGATATGGTAAGACTTGGAGAATTTTAGGTTCAGGTGAATATTTTATCTATAGCAATTCCACTTTAGATTCAATGACCATTCTTGGTGCAGGAACTAGAATAACTAGAAGCCAGAACGATACCACAAGGTGGATTAATACCCAGACTTCAATTGATATTAGTACTATTAATAATGAGGGTTATAATTCTGGTATAAATTGGATCTATAAAGATTTCAGTATTAATAGTTTATTAATACAAGAAATGAATCTAGTAACTCTTGGTGAAAATTGTGAACTAAAAATAGCTGGATGGTCAAATAATTTACAGCCTACAGAAATCTCAAATAGTTGGTCATTATGTGATGGTACTATCTATTATAAGATAGAAGATCAATCAACTATTTTATTACCGTCAACGGATGGATACTTAATCCGCAGTAGACTTGATTTAAATACTGATAAAGAATCAGGTCAAAGAATTTTAGAAGGCCAGAAGATTTCAATAGTTCATAGTGACTCTGGAGAATCTCCTACTATAATTACACCTGACAGCAGTGAAGAAGAAGTGTTATATATTCAAACTTCAATGCCAATTAATTTAGTAGGTGATACAGCTATAAATATATCTGACTACATTTCTAATTATGAATTAGACCTTATGTCATACGCTCAGGTATCACCAATGAAGAATAAACTTGTTTTTGAAGTTTATACTGGGGAGATAGTCGATTCATCAGAAAGTGTTTATTATTATAGAATCAATGGAAATTATTATCCAATTACTGGTTCTGATTTAACTGAAACTAGTGAAACTAGTGGTGATAATTCACTTATGACTATTTACACTTCAACTGGTGAAACATCTGAGGTAATCGTAGAAAATAATGGTCAATATGTGGTTAGCTTAGATGTATTAGGAAATGCTACTTTCCCGTTTGCCTATACTAATACATTTAATATTAATACCGAAGAAGAAAAAGAGTGTTTAATACCTGTTTATTTAAGCAACCCTCTAGTTCCAGTTACAGTAACAGTTACTGGCCAGAAACTGGAAAATGGCACCTGGGTAGATATTGAAGATGTTATTTCTATTGAAGACTATAATACCTATAATACTTCCGACTCTGAAGGAAAATTTACTCTTGATGAAGAAGGAATGTATTTATTACAAGTAAATACTCCTAACCCATTTGAGTATGGTTCAGCTGAAGAAGAATCTGAAGACGTAACAGCTACTGTTAGTTACAATTTAACTATGAAGTTTGAATGGAATACCATTCCTTCTGACGTTGAATCTATTACCGTTCATGATCCAGTTATTATTAATGGAATTAATAATAATTTTGTTGGTGATACTATTAATGGAGTAGGATTCTCACTTAGTGATGTCTTAAGTAGAATAACTGAGCTGATTTCTAATTCAGATAGTCAAGACGTTAAGCCTTATTATATTAATGTCCCTGAAAAGAGTATTGCCATTGAAGATGATAATATATATAATCCTAATATATTATGAGATAAAAACAATGTGGCTAATATTATAACCATTCCTCAGATTGATTTGGATAATTCAGATATTGATGTTATTAAGTCGATGAAGAACTATTCATTAAGAGAAGAAGGTAGATAATATGATTGATGTAATTAAACAAACTCCGTCTGAATACAGTAAACAATCTAGAGATTATCAAGTTTTGGCTAGGTTATATACAGCATTATATAACCTTTCCAAAATGTATACTGATAATATGTCTGTTTGGAGCCTCAACATTGATAATAAATTATCTGTGCTAAGAAGTAAAACTCTTAACTTTGATCCAAAGCATGATTGAGATCTAGATGAATTAGATTCAGCTATCTCTTGTTTTAAATATATAATGAGAAGTAAGGGAACTATTACTGCTTTGAAGTTTTGTTTAACTATCTTATTAAGGACAAAAAATATTGAGGCAGATTTAAACGATGCTTCAATTGAAGTTACCGAAGATGGAATTTTATTAGTAAAGATTCCAAAACAATTAGCGTCGGCGGGAATCGTAGAAGACTTATTTGAATACTTACTTCCTGCCGGTATGTTATATAGAATTATTGAATACTCATCATACGATACAGGTGATAATACTACTAAATTATATTATAACTATAACGCTACTGAAGTTGAACATGAAGGAATTAAAGACTGGGATATGGGAATTTACAATTTCTTTGATGCATCTGAAGCCGATAATAGTAGTGAAATAACTGATTCCAGTAATAGAGCTACCAACTGGTATAAGAATACCATTATCACTAATTACAACTCAAGTGAACAAAATGAAATGGAAAGCCAGTGGGAAGAAGATAGAGGATTAAGCCATAGATAAAGCGAGGAATGATATATGGATAAAAAAGTAATTGCTAGAGATAGGGGAACTATTTATAATGGTGATGTAAAAATAACATTTTTACATGGAAAGAAAAAATATAAAGTAATTAAGCAACATAACTATGGTACTGATGCTTTCTTTAATTATATTCTTAATAGTATTAAAGGTGAATATTTAGTCAGGCAGCGTCCGGGAATAATTATTCCATGTTCAGATGATAATGGCGTGTCTCCGGCTATTACTATCCCAGTAGTATATGAAAGCATTAGCGGACCTACTAGCAACGAATTAACTTATTCATTCTTGATCCCTGAAACCATTATTCAAAATATAACTATTGGAAGTTTTATTTTAAAGGATATTACTAATACTTATACTTACGCTGTATTGAAATTAGATAATATAATTACTATTGATAGTTCTACTAATTTATTGGTAGAATGAAAATTAAAAATTGATAATGGCCCAGTTGGCCTTGAGATTTAGGAGGAAATAGGTTATGTCTTATATTGAATCACTTCGAGTTCCGGTAGTTTTTCCTACTGCCTTGAGGTCAGCAATCCCAAATGGTAAATTTACTTCAGAAGAAAATATTACGGGAATTATAAGAGCTGTTTCTAGTAGAGAAAGTTTTATAAAATATTGGAATGAAAGTATTTCTAATGATGATACCAGTTCTGTTAGAGCTGAGCTTATTATTCATGGGTATTATTTTAGATTAACTAAATTACCGGATATTTCTTCTAATTTATATGCTTCAATTATTTTAGATGAGGTAGGGAGACTTCGTGGCTGAGATGATTCTAACAATGTTAGTACTCCAGCTTTATTTAGTCTTGATGAAAATATAGACGGTACTTTATCTTTTATTGGATTAAAATTTTCCAGTGATCTTCCAGAAGTACCAGAAGGATTTTCTGTATATTCATTACAGATTTATTCTGATGGAAATTATTTAAAAGAAAATGAATCTCAGCTTGATGATACTAAAATACTAGTTACTATAAACGGTAATCAAATTTCTCTTCATGATATTATTGATCAAATTATTTCAGGAGATCAGCCAGTTGGAAAAGCTTCATTTATAAATACTAGTACAGATATTGGATCTTCGGGTTGACCAGTTTATGTTTCTAAAACCAGCAGCAGTACCGGTATTATCACTGGTATTTCAAGTGTATTACCTCAATACGGCGGCACTGGATTATCTGGTACTAATACTAGTGCAGGTTCTCCTTATCAATTTAGTAATGCTGTAATTATTTCTCCTAGTTCTTCTAGTTCATCCGCTTTTCAGTTAGTATCAACAGCTTTTGGTGTACTTCAGGCTTCTTCTGCAAATGCAAAACCTATATTTAGTAGTTTACCTCTAGCTTATCTTAATACAGCTAACTCTTCAGCTAATACTTCTTTTATCTCAGCTTTAAAGATACCAACTATTTTTTATGGTTCAACTTTTGACTCATCTGTTTCCGCTAAAACTGGTGACTTATTTATCGTGTATCTCGATAATTAATAGATAGGTGGAGGTACCTGTTTATGGCACAAACCTTAAAATATAAACGTCAATACTGTAGTAGTAAGACAGGTAAGGTATTATATACAGTACCGAGCTCAGGTTGAACATCAAATACTTCTTCAACTGTTAAGGTTAATAATACTCAGGAGGGTTATAATCATCTAATTTACTGGGGGCTACTGGCTCCCAGTAAGGGAGTAAAAGACTCTGTTACTGAAAGTGTTACTTCTACTTGGGTAATAAAATTTAGCACCGGTGCTGCTGGATCTGCTGTTAGTGCACCAAAGAGTATTACCTGTGATAATGGGAAGGGTACTTATACTTTTAAAAAAGAAAATTTAACAGCTTCAACTTGAACTGAAAAATCGGTTACTATAAATAAACCGACTAGTTCTAGAAAAGATGGTGGCATAATAGGTAATAACTATAACTTATACATTAATGCTAAGTCAACACCTGAAGCGGAAACTGAAGAAACTGATATTGAACTAGTTTGTAAAGTTTCTTATTCTAAGTATGACAGCTTTGCAATAACTACCCAGCCATCAGGTGTATTACCTGATATGACTGGTTTTTGGCCAGGCCACTGTTTTGTAGACTGAAAATCTAGTTATGGTGAACAAAACCGTTATCCAGCTGGTACTACAGTTAAAGGATCTAGTAAGGTTTTGAATCCTGAGCCTACTACTTATACGGCTCAATGAAAGTATAGTAATTATAATATCTCTTATAATTTAAATGGTGGTACAGTTTCAGGTACTAATCCTAATCCTACTTCAGCTACATATAATACCGGATTTACCGTTACTCCTCCAACACGTACAGGTTATGATTTTGCTGGCTGGACAATCCAGGGAATGGATAATACTACTCATAATATTGGAAATACTACCTCAACAGAAGCTTCTCTTAGCTCGGTAACTGCTACTAGCTTTAATAATTTATCTGGAGTTGATGATGCCACCGTTACCTTTACAGCCCAATGAACGGGCCGTCAATATACAGTTACTTTGGACAGTGATGGCCCAACGACTAATACCTATACTACATCAGTAACTGCAACTTATGGCTCAGCTATGCCCGTTTCATCTACATTTGTTCTTCCGCAAAGAAGTGGGTATACTTTCGATGGGTATTTTTCTGAGAAAAATGGTAATGGTACTAAATATTATAATAGTGACCGTACTTCGGCTCATGTGTGAGATATAGCCGATGCAGCTACTCTTTATGCTAGTTGAAAGGCCATAAATTATACTTTATCTTATAATAATAATGGTGGTACTACAACACCAAGTTCTGTACAAAAAAATGTGGGAGATACTGTAAAGTTAGCTGCAGCTATTTCTAAAAATCAGACTCAGTCCTCTGTTTGGTATACAGTTTCATATAACTCTAATGGCGGTACAATTAGCCTGAGTGACACCAATACAAAAAGTAGTAAAACTACTACAACTATTTACTCATTTGCTGGTTGGGCAGAAAATAGTACTTCTGGTACAGTTTACTCAGCCGGTTCAAATTATACCATGCCAGCTAGTAATGTTACAATGTATGCTACTTGAAGTAGTAGTACTTCATCAGTAACTTCAGCTATTACTTTACCTTCTAGTGTTAAAACTGGTTATACTCTTGATGGGTGGTATTCAGATTCAGGTCTTTCTCAAAAAGTCGGTGATGCTGAAGACTCTTATAGACCTACTTCAAATATTACTTTATATGCTAAGTGGACAACCGGGAAATATACTATTAGCTATAAAGAAGCTGATGGCAGAGCAAATACTACAATTAGTTATAATACTCCAGTTAATATTACTAACCCTACAAAATCTGGTTATACTTTTATAGGGTGGACTGGTAATAGCAGTACTACTAACCCAGTCAACTCATCAACTGCTCAATATGGAACTAGCTCAGGATCAATAAATACTTCTTGGACTAATCCTACTAGTACTAAAGTAACAGCTACTTGGTTTAAGAACTTGGCTACTTCTGGTACCGTAGATTTAAAAGCTAATTGAAGTGGTAATGTTTATACTATTACCTTAAATCCTAAAAATAGTAGTGAAAGCTCAGATGGAACGACTACAATTTATGAACAGTATGGTTCTGGGTGATATAAAACCAATAATAATGGAGTAGTTAGTGATAAAATTTCTGAGAATAACAAAATATCATTACCTGAAAATGAAATTACTATTACTTTTAAAGATGGCAGTACTACTAAGGGTACAAGTATAGGTAAGAAAAAGTTTAATGGATATTGATCAGCTGCTGAAAGTGGAAGTATTAGAATCAATGAATATGGATATATAGATTCAACTTTCACTGGCTGACTAAGTAATGATGCTACTTGATATGCGCATTGAGGTGATGCTAAAGTTACTATTAACATTGCAGATCCTACTAAATCAGGCTATTTATTTAAGGAATGAAATACTAGTCAAGATGGAACCGGTAGGGGATACAAAAATGGAGATGAAGTAAGCTTTAGTAGTAATACAACTCTTTACGCAATCTGGTTACAGGGAAGTCAGATTAAAACTAGTAGTGGATGGAAACCTATTTCAGATATTTATGTATACGACGGTAGTAGCTGGAAAAAATCATCATCAAGTGAAGACCCTGATGTGGGTAAGGTTTCAGCCTCGAAAATTAAAATAGACAACAATAACTGGAAATCTATAATACTTAATTAAGAATATCATTAGATATTCTTTTTTTTAGTTTACTTAAATTTTTATTGTATTATAATTATATTGTAAACACAAGGAGAATATTATATGAAGGATAATATTATTAGATGCCCGATCTGTGGACAAGAATACTTACCCAGTGAAATTTTCTTTCCTAATGATTTAATTGGTAAGCCTACTGAAATTATTAAAACTAATGCAGGAAAAATTGATTTCTATTTAGGTGAAGACCCTACGTATGAAGAAACCTATATTTGTGATGGTTGTGGAGCTAGCCTTAAAATAAAAGCAAATTTATCATTCCAGGCTGATGTAGTTAGTAATAAATTTAATGAAGAATATGTTACTAAATTTGAAAAGCCAAAGAAGATTTTATTAGAGGAGTCATCACTTTTTGATTAATATAATTGAAAATTATAGTAATAAAGTAGTAGGACAAACTTCTTTATTTATTTCTTTTGATTATGACCCAAAGGTCGTAGAAATAATGAAGATGGCCGGTGATGGAGTTTATAATAATAAAACAAAAATATGGGAATTTCCTTTAAATAAATTATCTTTTTTAATAGATAATTTAACCATGATTGATAATATTAATTTAGATTTTTTACCTGAAAATCAATATAAAGATACATTAGATTTAACTCTCAAAAATAAAACTGTACCTTATCCGTACCAGTTAGATGGAATAAAATGGTTAATTAATAATCCAAACGGTTTATTACTAGACTGCCCAGGTTTAGGTAAAACAATCCAAGTTATTTATGCTGCCGCTGAATTAAAGGCACAAAAAAATATTAAACATTGTTTAATTATTTGTGGGATAAATACTTTAAAGGTTAATTGGAAAAAAGAGATTGAAAAACATTCTGACCTTGATTGTGTTATTATTGGTGAAAGAATAAACTCAAAAGGAAGAGTTACCTACCTTCCAATAAAAGACCGGGCAGAACAATTATACCAACCCATCAAAGAGTTTTTTGTAATTATAAACGTAGAAAGTCTTAGAGATTCTATAGTAATTGATGCTATTCGGAATAGTAAGAATTCTTTTGATATGATTGTCGTAGACGAAATCCACAAAATGAAAAGTGCGACTACAAGTATTCAAGGTAAAAATTTATTAAAATTATCTAAGGTCGGGAAATATCATTATGGGTTAACTGGGACAATTTTAACCAATTCACCGTTGGATGCTTTTGTACCCTTGAAGTTTATCGGGTATGAGAGATCAACCTATACAAATTTTAAAAATTTCTTTTGTGAGATAGAATATAAATTTGGACATCAGCAAATTGTTGGATTTAGGAACATGAATATTCTGAAAAACGAAATAGCAGAATGTTCACTCCGTAGGAATAAAGACTTACTTAACCTTCCACCAAAAGTTATTATACCTGAGTATATTGAATTAGATGAGGCTCAACAAAAATTTTATAATAATATTCAGAAGGGAGTAGTAGAAGAAGCTGATAGAGTTAATATTAAATCTACATCATTACTAGGTTTAATTACTAGACTAAGACAGGCGGCTACTTGTCCATCTGCTCTATCTACAAGTATACTAAGTAATTCTAAAATAGAAAGAGCCGTTGATTTAATTGATGAAATCATTTCTAATAATGAAAAGGTAATTATTTTTTCTACCTTAAAGGAACCTCTGAATCTTTTAAAGGTTTTAACAAAACAGCATAAACCTTTACTTTGTACAGGAGATCAAACTGATGAAGAAATAAATAAGAATATTGAATTATTCCAAACAGACCCTGATTATAAAATTATCCTTTGCACCACTTCAAAAATGGGAACTGGTATTACTCTTACTGCTGCTAGTTATGAAATATTTATTGACTCTAGTTGGACTTCAGCCGATGAAGAACAATGTGAAGATAGAGCACATAGAATTGGAACTCAGAAATCTGTTATTATTTATAAATTAATCGCTAAGAATACTATTGATGAAAGGATCCAGAAATTGTTAAATCAGAAAAGAGGAATTTCAGACTACTTAGTAGATAATAAATATAACCAAGATGAAGAGTTAAGAGAATTGTTGGGTATTTAGTTTACTCAGTAATTCTTTTTTATTATAATTAATTTATAATAAAGTAGGTGATGTTTTTGTTAGAAGAAGTTTATTCTAGTTATAAAAAATTAGCTGATGAGATAAATTGGAAAGAATATAACTCCAATGATCTATTTTTTGAATATATAAAAAATGAGAATAATGAACTAGGTGAAAAATTTTATGCTGGGATAGTATGTAGGTATTGAGGGTATACTGGAAGGATATATTTACAATGTAATAAACATTTACCTTTTGAGCAGTGTTATGATATTTTAATAGATACCATTAATTATGTTCTTGAAAAGAGAGTATGGGAAAATCCTGAAAGCAGTTTATTTCTTGATAAGAAGGGCCCTGATAAAGCTTTTCATTTAGTATTAAAAAGGCAGCGTTCCATCTTATTATCTAATATCATGGCCTATAAAAGGAAGACTAACTTCAATTCATTAAGCCTCGATGAGATTCATGAGAAATATAATGATGCCGCAGAAGGTTTATTTAATATTTATTATACTAGTGAAAATGAGGATGATTTAGTTGATTTTATTAAAAGCTGGAATGATCCATTAAAGATAGCCATCTTAGATACGGTTTGTTTTTCTAATTGGATAAGATTAAAAAACATTGTAAAAATAATAAAAAATCTAGATAATTATCAGTGCGAATATTACCAATCAAAGTATGGAATTTCATCTGAAAACTATAATAACTTAATATCAAAAATAGGTACGCTAACGGATTCTAACCTGTTGATGGAAGTTAAAAGACTTCTGTATATAATTAAGGAGGAATTAAGATAATGGATGCCAATGAATCAAGGATTAAACCTGGAAATTTTGTTACTATTCAAGATTGGATGCCCACGTCACTTAATTTAAGTGGAAATGAATTATTGATTTATGCTATAATTTATGGATTCTCACAGATTGATGGCCAATACTATTATGGTAGTAAACAATACTTAGCTGACTGGTGTTCTATCTCTATTAAGGCCGTTAAAAATATATTAGATCGATTGATTGAAAATGGCTTATTATTAAAAATAGTTGGCCAACCTACTAATAAATATAAAGCTATTGTACCCATTGAAATTACTCCAAGGAAAACTAAAAATAACCCTGAAGAATCTTCTATCCTCCCTGAAGAATCTTCGAAAACAGAGGAAGAATCTTCAGCCAATAATATAGAAAATAATAAATATATAGAAAATAAAGAAGCTACTGAAGTCTTAACTGAAAATATTAAAGAAGTAACTAAATATTTTAATAATGTATTTAATACATCATATAAAACTACATCTACTAAAAAATTCCTAGGAAAATTATTTAAAGGCGGATATACTACTGATGACTGCAAGGCCGTAGTAGATTTAAAATTTAACCAATGGGCTCAGCATCCATTTAGATTTAAAAACGGACGAATGAGTACCGATTACATTAAGCCTTCAGTATTATTTGGTAATTATTTTTCAGAATATTTATATGAAGCTTACCATCAGGAGTATTCATCAGAATCATCCAGTAACTTTGAATCAAGATCTTGTTCAGTAGACGTCGATCCAAATGTAAGTGACTTTGTACTCTAGTTTACTTTATTTAGATTAACTTTTATAATTTTAATAACTGAGGTGTTTATGTTAGAAGATATTTATTTAAAAAACGCAATGATACCAATGAGGTATAAGAATTATATAAAGTTAACGGCTTCTGAGGCAGATAAACAGGTCTTTAGTGAAATTAATGAGATAATCTTGAATATTAAAGAATTTGTTGATTCAGGTAAAAATTTATTAATATGCTCAGAACATTGTGGTAATGGAAAAACAACTTTAAGTATTAAATTATTGAAAGCCTATATTAAGTCGGTTCAAAATATCAGCTTTAGTAATAATACTCCAGCTTTATTTGTTAATGTTAATAATTTCTTAAATGAGAAGAAGTTAGCAATATCAGACCCAGTTATGGCTGAAAAGATTAGGTTGATTGAGAAGAATATTTTGTCAGCTAAGTTGGTAGTATTTGATGACATCGCTGATAAAAGTTTATCAGAGTATGATATTAATACTATGTATTATTGGCTTGATTACAGAACGTCAAACTTAAAAAGTTGTATCTTCACAACAAATCAATTACCTGAACAGCTAAAGAAAACTTTAAATGGTAAAGTTTATAGCCGGGTCGTTAATTATAGTATTATTAAAAAAATAACTGACGGAGATCATAGAGAGGCTGGTGATTAGTAATGTTAACCCAGATGCAAATAATTAATTTAATTTTATCTTCTCATGATTTTTCACCTGTTATTGATAATGGGATTACTGCAGAATATTTCCCTGATCTTAAAAAAGAATTTAATTTTATCAATAAACATTATGCAACTTATGGGCAGGTACCAGATCAAGCTACATTTCTTAAGAATTTCCCTGAGTTTGAGATACTCCAGGTAAATGAATCCAAAGATTACTTATTAAAAGAATTATACCGTGAGCATAATGAAAAATTCCTGGTAACGACATTTAATAAAATCAGAAGTCTGTTAATTGATGGCAAAACTGATGAGGCTATGTCATTATTAAATAATTCATCAGCTATAGCTTCTACTAATAGGAAGATGGATGCTGTTGATATTCTTACTGACACTTCTCGTTACGATTCTTATATTGAAAAGTGTCATGATTTTAATAAATATTATGTTACTACTGGGTTTAGAGAATTAGATTTAACTCTGGGTGGTGGAATCGATAGGCAAAATTCATATTTTGTTATTTCAGCTCGAGCCGGTATCGGTAAAACTTTAATCATGGTAAAGTTTGCTGCAGCTGCAGTTGAAGCTGGTTTAAAGGTAGGAATGTATGAAGGTGAAATGACTGTTGATAAAATAGCAGGAAGATATGATACCTTAGTTTCTCACATTTCTAATTCAGCTATCACTCATGGTAACATAGCCGTTTCTAATAAATATAAAAATTATTTAGATAATTTATCTTCTTCTAATAAAAAAGGTAAGTTTTATATTTTAACTAGAGACATGGTTCCTGATAACAGAGTAACCGTTAGTACATTAAGAAGCTTTGTTGAGAAATATAACTTAGATATGTTATTAGTAGACCAGTTAAGTTTGTTAGATACCGAAAGTAATTATAGACAATCATTTGAACAAATGGCTGATATTAGTAAATCATTAAAGAATTTACAGGTACAAAAAAGAATCCCTATTGTAGTTGCTTCTCAACAAAATAGATCATCACTGGGACAGGATGAATTAGCTGGTACTCAGAATTTAAGTTTATCAGATAGAATTGGCCAAGATGCTACTGAGGTAATATTTTTAACAAAGCAAGATTCAATGATGAAGGTTAATATCGCTAAGGCCAGAGATGGTTATATCAAAAATTTATTAACTTATGAGGTAGATTTTGATAAAGGTATTTTCACTTATATTCCTGATGAGGATGAACCTGATATGGAACATCCTGATAATGGTTCAGTTGAGGTAAATATAGGAGAGGGAGTAAATGTCTTTGAGTAATATTATTATTGGTGATAGAGTTATAACCTTAGATATTTATGAAGTTCTAAATAAAATAAGGCTAGAGATCTCTAATGGAAAACTTAGTAGTATTAGAGTAATGGGTGATAGTATTTCTGTACCATGCCCATTCCATAAGGATGGAAAAGAAAAACACAATTCATGTACAATTTATTGTGGAGATGGAGATTTACCGGCTGGGTCATTCCATTGTTTTACTTGTTCAGAATCTGGATCCTTTAGTAAATTTGTAGGGGCATGTTTTGATCAAGATAAATCTTTTGGAGAAAAGTGGTTATTAGAGAATTATTCTTATAATTTAATTAAAAAGGAAATTGATTTACCCTTAATTGAATTATCTAAACCAAAAGAAAAGAAGTATTTGGATGAGTCCATTTTGGAACAGTTTTCCAATTACCATCCTTATATGACAAAGCGTAAATTAACTGATGAGATCATAAAGAAGTTTGAGGTTAAATATGACCCTTTAACTAAATGCATTGTATTCCCAGTTCGTGATACTAATGGTAAAATTTCATTTTTAACAAGAAGGTCAACTGAAGGTAGAAAGTTTATTATAGATAAGGGTGCTGACAAGTCTGTAATATATTTATTGTATAATATAATTAAGGAAAACATAAAAACCGTAGTTGTATGTGAAGGACAAATAAACGCCTTAACTAGTTGGTCTTATGGGTACCCGGCTATAGCTTTACTGGGTGCAGGTACTACTGAAGATCAAATTCAGGTTCTTAACAACACTAACATTAATCATTATATTTTATGTTATGACGGAGATCCAGCTGGAAGGAAAGGTGCTAGTAGATTTAAAAAATTTATTAGAAAAGATGTATTTGTAGATGATATTCTCTTACCTGAAGGAAAAGATATAAACGATTTAACTAAAGAAGAATTTGATAATTTAGTTTATGAATCACTTACATAGTGATATTATTATTATATAAATAAAGGGTTAGAGTTACCCGAAAAGTTAAACTCACAAGAAAAGGAGATTTATTTATGAGTTACATTTCAAGAGAAGAATTTTTAAAAAGACAGAAAGAAAGAGAAGAGAGATCTTCTAATTTCCAGAATCAGGGCCCGAGAGTTAGTTATTTTTCATTAAAGGATGATGGCGATGAAGCTGTAGTAAGATTTGCCTATAATAGTCCAGATGAATTATACCAGGATATTTTCCCTACTCATCAGGTTACGATTGATGGCAAGTTTAGACGAGTAAAGTGTTTAAGAGAAAATTACAAATCACCAATTTCTGATTGCCCGTTCTGTGTTTCTGGAACCCCAGTGAATGAAAGATTTTATATTAAATTAATTGAATATTCACGTAACGAGAATGGCGAGATCGAAATTACTCCAAAGGTATGGGAAAGACCTACTAGCTATATCCCAACATTGAATGGCTTCTTCGATGAATATGGTGATATTGCTGAGATGGTATTTAAGATTAAGAGATCTGGTGCCAAGGGATCTTTACAGACTACCTATTCAATTTTACCAGCTAATCAGAAAGTTTACAATGAAGCCTTATACCCAATTGATTTCTCAGCCTTCAATAATTATAAAGTTGAAGGATCAGCCTTAGCAGTTAAAACCGCTGAAGAGATGGAAGAGATGTTAGGTGTAAAGGAAGAAAAAACAGAAGAATCAACCCCAGTTATTCAGCAGTCAGCTCCACGTAGAGTAACATATTAATTTGTTATAACCGGTTAAATCGGTTAAAGTATTACCTGTAACACACTTGTGTGTTATGATATACTAACCTGTTGGTAGCTATTCCCGCTTGGTCCTCATTCGGCCCTCCTTCAGGCCCTCCTTTTACTCTTTAGGGGATAGCTCAATCTTTATAAAGGAAGTAGTTTACAAGCTGCTTCCTTTGTTTTATAATTTATTTGAGGTGATATTAATTGGAAAAGATAATTCAACAAAGTCTTTTTGGTCCGGATCTTGATATTGTATTAAATGAAGATCCAGTATGTAAAATAATTAAAAAGATAAAGAAGCCTAAAAATCTTACAGAAGTAACAACTGATAAATTATTAAAAGGTAAAAATATATCATTTGAAGATAAATTATCAAGAGTAGTTGAGGAAGTTAATAAAATATTAGGAAGTTATAGGCCCAACACTACTTGTATTTATAGCCGAGAAGATTTTCATAATTATATTACTGCTGCTATTAAAAATGGAGTAATATCAATTGATACTGAAACCCTGGGTACTAGAACAGATATTGAAAAACCTGGTACTGACCCCTTGACATGTAAGATATCTGGTTTATGTTTATATACTCCAGGAGAAAAGAATGCTTATATTCCAATTAACCATGTTGATTATAAAACTGGTGTAAGATGGGATTATCAATTAACCGAAGATGACATTAACCAAGAATTAAAAAGGTTAGTAGAAGCCAAAACAAAGAATATATTCCAGAACGGTAAATTCGATTATATGGTATTATATTATACCTGTGGAGTTAAAGTACCAATTACTTGGGATACCATGATTGGGGCTCAGATTTTAAACGAAAATGAACCTGCTGGTTTGAAGTTTCAATATAAAGATAAGATTAACCCTGAACAAGAGAAATATGATATTGATAAGTTATTTGACTTAAATAATCTAGAAAAATATCCATGTGATTTATTTTCTCTTTATGCAGCTACTGACTCTTATATGACTTATAAATTATATGAATATCAGAAGAAAGAGTTTGAGAAGCCAGGTAATGAAAGACTTTATAGGTTATTCATGGATATTGAAATGCCGGTAGTAACTGTATGTGCTGAAATGCAGATGCGTGGAGTCGGAATGGATCTTCCTTTCGCGAAGAGGTTAAGTGATAAGTTCCATAAGAAGTTAGATGTAGTAGAGGCTGGAATTAAAGAAGAGTTAGAGAAGTATACTGACACTATAAATGAGTGGAGGTTATCAGTATTAGCAAACCGGCATGATATAGTTAATAGGAAGCAGCAGAAGTCATTGAGTGAAAAGTTATCAGATCCTGTTGAAATAACTTCAGCTACTCAGTTAGGTATTTTCTTATATGATGTCTTAGGAGTGTTAAAACCTGATGCTGAAGGTAAGAAACCTGTTGATGAAGCTACCTTATTAACTATTAAAGATAAACTTCCATTGATTCCACTTATTTTGAAGAAGAGAGAATATGATAAGTATTTGGGAACTTATATTGATGCTTTACCTCTTCTAGTTAACCCACATGATGGCAGAATTCATCCAAAGTTTAATCAATTAGGACGTGAGGAAAAGGGAGTTGTAACTGGTAGATTTAGTTCAACTGACCCAAACTTCCAGAACATCCCGGCCAGAGGTAATATTACTTCAGTAAGATGTATGATTGTACCAACAGTTGAATATTATGAAAGAAATAATATTGATGAGATTGATATAACCGAAGAAGTATTAATTAATGGTGAATGGATTTGGAAAAACGATCTCAATAGTGAATTAACTTTCCCAGTGAAAACTAGAAAGCGTTACCAACTATGTGGAAGTGACTTCTCAGCACAAGAGGTGAAGGTGTTTGCACAAACTTGTGGAGATAAAATATTATTAGATTCTTTGATGGCTGGGAAGGACTTATATTCTGAAGTAGCTTCTAAGGTTTATAATATGCCGTATGAAGAATGTTGTGAGTTTAGACCAGATGGTACATTCAATCTTGAAGGTAAAGGAAGAAGAACCAAGTCTAAGAGTATTGTATTGGGGTTGATGTATGGAAGGGGAAATACTTCAATTGCCGAACAAATTAAATCTCATCCAGGACCTATAACAAAAGAAGATAGACAAGAAGCCAAAGATATTGTTGATACTTTCTTTAATAGTTATCCTGGTGCTAAAGCTTGGGTTGAGGAAATGCACAGACAGGCCCATGAGAGAGGCTATGTAGAAGATCTTTGGGGTAGAAGAAGAAGGTTGCCTGATGCATCATTACCAAAGTATACATTTGAATATAAAGACGGTAAAACTTTATTTAATCCATTACTTGGTACTGAAGAAAGAAAAGTAGAGATTTCGAAAAACTTAATAGATAAATATATAGCTGCTCTAGATAAAGCTTTTAGTGTCGACAAGAGACAAGTGATTATTAAAGAAGCTCTAATGAAGGATGGAATTGTCATAACAAATAATTCTGGATTTATAGCCACAGCTGAAAGACAAAGTCAGAACAGTCCCATTCAGGGTGGAGCAGCTACTATGACTAAGATAGCAATGAGGAATATCCACAATGACCCTGAGCTTAATGAATTGGATTTCCATCTGTTAATTCCAGTTCATGATGAATTAATAGGTGAAGCACCTCTTTGGTATATTGAAAGAGCTAAAAAGAGAATGTTCTATTTAATGTGTAATGCAGGCAAGCCAGAATTTAAATTACCAATGAAGTGTGATGGTGATGACTGGTCCCGTTGGTATCTCGATGTTACTGGACAGCACATCAGAGATGATTATGAAGCTTTAGTAAACAATGGTAAAACAGAAGAAGAAGCTTTTGAAGAAGTATACGAAGAAAACTGTGAGTTTACTAGAGAACAGATTAAATTAATTTTAGACAATAATAACGTAGATGTATAAGTTTACAATATAATTACTATCTTTTATAATTATATTAAATATAGGAGGTACTTCTATGAATATTGTAATATTTGGCTGCGATAATACGGGGAAGAGTACATTAGCAAGTCAGTTAGTAAACTATTTAAATGATGGAGTTGATTTTACGGCTGAGTCTATTCACAGCTTAGGGCCAGGCAAAACAGTTGATGAGATGCTTGACTTTATGGACAGAAACTTGGCTCCTAAGGGGTCTACTCATACAAGGATCTTTGATAGATTTCCAATTATTGAAGAAAGTATTTATGGACCATTATTAAGGGGTGAAAATAAGTTTGCTGGTATTATCACTAAAAAGATTTTAGACCAGGTTGACTTATTTGTTTATTGTTATCCTGGTTTGTTTACAACCCTTAATTGGGGTGATCGTGAACAGATGGAGGGTGTCAAAGATAAGGCTTTAGATATCATAGCCGGTTATAATAGATTAGCCGTTAAGTTAAAGTTGGCCGGATATAATGTTAGAGAATATAATTTCAGATGTGATGACTTCAGGAGGTTGTTAGATGAATAGAGATCTAATCATTTATCAGAGTTTAGTTTGTTACCGAGACAAACTCATCAAGATGGCTCGTGAAGGTAATGAAGCATTATCTTATGGTGAGATCATGGATATGCTTAAACCTGTATTAGATTTGATTGAGGAATATAAACATAAGGTGATTTAATGAACACTACAGAAGTGAAATTTAATAACGAAATAAAGTCATTTGATGAGTTATTCTCTGCAGCTAAGGATCAGTTCTTAATGTATGAGAAGCTGGAAGGAATTGATGATTGGGAAAAATATGATTTCTCTATTGACTGTTCTTGTGACCAAATGAAATTCAAGGATATGCTTCAGATTAGATTTATCGAAGAGTTAACTGAAGCTTCAACTTGTATGAATGAGCCTGAAGAACATTTTTGGGAAGAGATAGGTGATTCTTTAAATTTCTTCTTATCTGCCTACGTTATGTTAGGAGTTGATTTTAATAAATTTAAATCTCCTGAAGAATTATTAATAAATTATAAATTGGCAGTAAAACATCAGAAGCCTTTATATTTAGACGAATATTCAAAGATAGTTTATCCAGTTATTGAAAAGGTTGGATATTTATGTAATTTATTAAAAAATAGGCCTTGGGCACAATCATGCTTTTTAGTTTCAATGACTGATTTTGAAATAAGGTTAAATGAGTTGTGGGAAGAATTTTGGAAATTCTTTGATTATATGAGAATTAGCCCAACTGAAGTATTTGAAATGTTTTGGAAGAAGTATCAGGTAAATCTTCACCGAATTAGAACTGGTTATTAAGAGGTTAGATATGAGAATATATAAAACTATTAAAGAAGCGTTAGATGAAACTCTGAGAGATTTAAAAGTAAGAGGAATTACTACTGAGTGTAATAGCTATCAGGATAAAAAATTAACTGGCCGAGAAAGATTCGTAAAAGAATTAATCGGTGTTGATTTTAAAATTGATAAGCCTTTATTAGAAAGAGATGATGCTGTAAGATTTGTTTTCCATGATGATGCTGATAGAATAATTAAGTATTGTCACCAGGAAATCAAAGATAGAACTTCAGGTGTTCCCTTAAATCCAGGTAACTCATACAAGATTAGAGAAGATATGTGGTCAAAGTTTATTGAGGGCACTGGAAAGTTTTCTTATCAATACGCTGAGAGATTATGGACTAATAATCAATTCAAAACAGTTATTGATTGTTTACGGAATGACCCAGGTACTAGGCAGGCTGTCTTATCAGTTTGGAATCCAACGTTAGATATGAATTCAACTAAACTTGGTGGAGGAAATAGAATACCTTGTAGTTTAGAGTATCAGTTTTTATTAAGAAATAATAGACTGCATTGTATATACACGATGAGATCAAACTCAGCCTTTGAACATTGTTGTATTGATTTATATTGTGCTAGTGGATTAATGGAATATGTAGTAGAACAATTAAAGGATACCTATCCAGACCTTAAGGTAGGTAGTTTAACCTATTGCTGTGGAAGTTTACACATGTTCCAGTGGGATGTTGACCAGTTAGTTTTATTTTAAAATGATTTATTTAGAGTATTCAGACTTTGATAATTTATATCATGATTTCAGCAGGTTGCTGATAAATGATTTAGAAAAATATAAAGATGACTCTTTTATAATTGGTGCTACCGTTTACTTAAATAACGTTATCCTAAAAGCTACTTCATGTGATTGCCACCTTGATATGGCTGATTTTAATTATACCCGTTCAAAATGGACAACTCTAGTTAATAAATATGTTGATAAAGAAAGTTACTTTGATCTTAAGGAGAGACTTCAAACTTCTACTGCAAAGACTCTTACTTTTAATTTTAATATACATATTGGTAGATCTACAGACTCAGATAAAACAAAAAATAGAGATTCATGTTTAGTAGCCCTGGTTTTTAGCAGAAGGGGTAATTCGGGCAAGTGGACTAATGTTAGTATATATTATAGAGTTACTGAGATTTTTAAGAAGTTTGCTTGTGATTTAATTTTATTTAATCGGATGTTTAATGACTTACCTAATCTAGACATCAAAGAATATATGTTTTATATTCCACAGCCATTCTATAGTACTTTTATCCTATCTGAGTTAATGGACAAGGTGTTTGATATAGAAGAGTTTAATCACCCTGACAATTTTATCTGTTTTAAAATAAATAAATTTTATGATAAATATTATGGTGAAAATGCAGTTGAATCAAACTATCATTCTATAGCTCGTAAACAAAAAATGAAGAAGGAAGGGATTAAAAGAGATTCCATTCCCATTGAAAGTTTAAAACTATTTAATGATTATTATTTAGAAAAATCTTTATGGTAGTTTACTTTAAAGTAATAAAATATTAAAATATAAATATAGAGAGGTAAATATGAAAGTTAAAGTTATTAAGTTTAATAATTACAAAGCTCCTAATCGCGCCCATTACAATGACTCTGGCAGTGATATTTTTGCAGCAGAAGATGTAACAATCCAGCCACATTCAGTTTATGCTGTACCAACTGGGGTTGGTACTGAATTACCTGATGGGTATGATATTGTTATTCATTGTAAATCAGGCTTATCCTCAAGAGGAATTTGGGCTAGTAATGCACCCGTGGATTCGGGTTATCGTGGAGAGATTCATGCTATTCTTTATAATACAACTGGACAGCCGTATTATATCAAGCAGGGTACTAAGGTAGGGCAGATGGTTGTTAGGCCAGTCATTTATGCAGATTTTGTTGATGAATTAGGTGATGAAAGAAAAGATGGGGCTTTCGGCAGCAGCGGCAATGTCTAAAAAAGAACAATACTATATGTCTTTAGCTAAAACGGCTTCTGGACAAAGCAAAGACCCCACTACTAAGGTAGGAGCTTGTATTGTTAAAGACGGGAAAGTTTTATCTTTAGGATGGAATGGTCCACCCAGGTCTATAGATGATTCTATTGTACCTTTTACTTGTAGAGATACTACTAAGCCTTTGAAAGAACAGAAATATCCATACATTGTTCATGCTGAGATGAATGCAGTATTAAATTATGGAGGTTCGTTATTAGATTTGGTAGGTTCAACTTTATATGTAACTGTATCACCTTGTCATGATTGTGCTAAGATGTTATGTCAATTAAATATTAAAGAAGTTGTTTATCTTGAAGACTATCAGAGAACTGATATGTGGGAGATGTCAAAATATTTATTTGATTGTTGTGGGATTAAATATAGAAAATTAGAGGTAGTATAATGATTGTAAAAACCGATGAATTTAAAGAAGCTTGTCAGACTATCCTGTTAGCTTTAGATACAAAGGAAGTATCACTATATAATGAAGCCCTGGAATTAGTAGCTAATGGCTCAACTCTTAATCTTAATGTTACTAATAGGCAGTATTATGTAACAGTTAAATTTAATTTATCTTCGCCTGAAAATTTTAAAGCTACAGTTAAGGCTAAAACCTTTTTATCATTGATTAGTAAAATTACTACTGAGTATATTGAATTAGTTGTTAACAATAGAGTACTCAAGGTTAGGGCTAATGGAGAATATACTTTCCCATTAATTTTCAATGATTCTGTTATGTTAGAATTACCTCAGATTAATTTGAATGTCATTACAAACCATTTCTCTATTAATAGTGATATTCTTTTAAGTGTATTATTTAATAACAGTAAAGAATTATTACGTGGAGCTGAGGTAATTAAAAGCAGTAATTCTAAGACTGCTCAGCCTTATTATTATATTGATGAGCTGGGGGCTATAACTTATACTACAGGAGCCTGTGTAAATTCATTTACTCTTCCATCTCCTATTAAGATGCTGTTAGATGAAAAATCTGTAAAGCTATTTAAGTTATTTAAAAATAATACTACAGTAGATTTTAAGATGAGTCAATCTGTTTTATCAGATACTATAACCCAGACTATCTTACAGTTTAGTACTGATAAAGTTATTTTAAATACAATTATGCCTGATTCTTCTTTAATTTCATCAGTTCCGGCTATTACAGTTAGAGAAATGGCCAGCAAGGCCTATCCCTATAATGTAGTCCTTAGCAAGGATGATTTGTTAGAAGCTCTTAATAGATTAAATATTTTTAATACTGATTCTAAATTACTTATCAAGGTTAGTATTTCTAATGATACTTTAACTATGAGAAGCTTGACCGATGATTTTATTGAATCACTTAAGATCTCTGGTGGGAGTACCATTACAGATGAATATTCATTTTACTTAATCCTGAAGAATTTGAAGTTAATTCTAGATGGTTATACAGAAGAATACATTACAATGGGATTTGGTGATAAGAAAGCTATTGTATTCAAGAAGCAGTCAGTAGTTGATATTATTCCTGAGCCGAGAGTTGTTAGTTAATATGAATAATGAAACAGTCTTAAAACCAATAAAAGATGAGAGAGGTTGGTTTTTCTGTCAGGTGTGTGGCCAGATGGTAGGCGATGATAATTATTGTAAAAATTGTGGACAGAGGTTAAAAGATGGATCTTGGAAAAAAGTTCGAAGCCCATTTGAGAGAGAATTGAAAAAATAGTGTACCTGATTCTTTCTTATATAGATTAAATGACCAGATGTCTGGGTACCAGGGCTCATCAAATATAAGTGATTTTATTGGTTTTAAAGCTCCTAACTTATTCTTAATAGAATGTAAGGCACATGCTGGGAATACTTTCCCCTTTTCAGACTTTAGACAATATGAAGGCCTAGTAAAATGGAAAGATATTGCTGGAGTTAGAGCTGGTGTAGTACTTTGATTGTATGATCATGATATTGTCTGTTGAATACCAATAACTACTTTTGAACAACTAAAACAAGAAAATAAAAAATCATTTAATGTAAAGATGGTATCCGATGATAATTATGAGTGTTTAGTATTACCTTCAGTTAAGAAAAGAACTTTTATGGATACTGATTACTCAGCCTTAATTAAATATTACGAGGAGTAAAGATGATTAATATAGATAGATCAAAACTTAATGTTGAATATGAGAAAATAAAATCATACTTAGCTTATTATGAAGAGTACGGTGCTCCATTGGTCGAAGAATATTCTCATGAGCTGGATGAAAAAGTAGATGGGATAACTAATTACTTAAATCAATGCCGTACCTATAACTTGGAATTCGATGTTGTTTCTTTACAGCGTATTGTTATTGATCTATCTTCTACCATTTATTATACTTCTTCCAGGTTAGAACAAGTAGAGATTTTAGCTGATATGGCTAAGATTTCTTATAAAGATAAGTACAATGAAGCTTATACTTCTAAACAAGGAGCTAGCAGACAGGAAGACAGGAAGTATACTTCAGATCAGTTAAAAGCCTTGGCAGACCAGGAAGCTATTGAAGAAGAACTTGTTCATTTTATTTATGAACATTGTGCGGCAATTCTGAAAACCAAGATTGACTCAGCCAATGAATTACTTAAGGCAGTTTCTAAGTCACTTTCAGGCCAGATTGCTAGTATGCAACAGTTTGGAATAGGTAGTAAGTATTCTGGAGGTTAATATGAAAGTATCTTATAGTAAATTAAACACTTGGAATACATGTCCATTTTTATATAAATTAAAATACATAGATAAGATAGAACCTAAGGATGATCTTAGCCCTGATAACCCTTTATTTATAGGTACGGCTATCCACGAGGGGATTGAAACTAGAGATATTGATAAAGCTATTGAAAGTTATAAATCTCACTTTGAGGAAATCACTCCAGAGAATGAAGTCGAGATCGAAAAGATAAAGACTATTTTACCGAAAGCCTTTGAACAAATACCTGAATGTGAAACTTATGAATATAAGCTTGATATTCCTGAAGAGTTTATTGGATACATTGATGGGTTGGTTAAGAATGAAGATGGAACTTATGATATTTTAGATTTCAAGGCTAGTAACAATATTAATGGATATAAGACTTCACCTCAGGTACATATTTATAAATATTACTTTGAACGGATTACTGGTAATACTGTTAGAGATCTATACTATGTATTTATACCGAAGTCTTCAGTTAAACTAAATGAAGACCTTTCAAATAAATCTGATGTAGTTAATGATCTTGCTGACAGAGATGTTCATTTTGAAAAAGTAGAGTTTGACCGTCAGCAGATAAATTATTTCTTTGCCCGGAAATCTTTATTAGAAAAATCTACTTCTTTTCAAAAACGGTATTCTTCAAAGTGTAACTGGTGTCCTCTTAAAAAATTCTGCAAGTCTAATGGGGCTGATAGAAGTGAGCTGAAATAGTTTACTTCTATCTGTTTTACATTTATAATAATAATGTAAATAAGGAGGACTATATATGGTAAGACATGAATACTGGGCTGAAATTTATCCGACTGATGATTTTGTAAATCCGTGGAGAGTACAGGTTACTGAGACTAGGAACTATAAGATTATTGAAAATGTATTATTAAATTCTGAAGAAAAAGTAATTGAGAAGATTAATTCCTATTGGAATAGATATGGCAGAGATAAGGTAATGTTAGGTGAGCATGTTTATTTCATAGCTTCCAACCCCAAGTTTAATTTCAAAGAGGTAGTTAATGAATAAAGCAGAAGAAATGATTAGAGAATATAAAGATAGACATGGAAGTGAAGAAGATTGTTTTAATTCTGCACGTCCAATCTGGTTAGATCATAACAGTAATTTTTCGTTTTTATTCTTATTAGTACCAGTTATTATTTTAGGAGTATTATATGGAAAACAACATAGAATATAATAAGACGTTTTTTATTCAAACTCTTCTAAGAGTAGATAGGCCTGGCGTTGAATCTCTTATAAACTATCTTAAAAACTCTGACTTCTTTATAGCCCCAGCTAGTACTAAATATCATTGTAATTATAAAGGTGGGCTCTGTAGACATTCACTTAATGTCTACGAAAATATCTTTAAGTTAAATGAAATGTTTAATCTAAATATAAATGAAGAATCGTTAATTCTTGTTTCCTTATTACATGATATTTCTAAGACAAACTTTTATGAAGAATGTTTTCAGAATAAGAAGTTATATTCTCCATCAGGTAGTAAAGTAGATGAAGGTGGTAGGTATGACTGGGTAAGTGTTAAGTCTTATAAAATCAAAGAACCTGAATTAAGAATGGTGTCTGGTGAACATGGATTTAACTCCTATATGATAATCAAAGACTTCATAAAATTATCTGATGAAGAAATTACTGCTATAGTTAATCATCACCTGGGAATGGATAACGGCTATTGCTTTAAGGATATGAATGAAGTCTGCGATAGGTATCAATTAGTAACTTTGTTACATTTAGCTGATATGTGTAGTGTATACTTCACTGAGAATAAAACTCATGAATAAAATTCTATATGAAGAATTGAAGAAAGTTACTGCCGTCAATATAGATTTCTCCAAAGAAGATACGAAGATTTTCATTCCAAGGTCTATAAAGATTTTAAATTCATCACTACAAATTGGTGGAGTTTATAAAATAAAGTTGGATGATTCAATCACGAATCCTTTCCAGGGTAGTACCTTAGCCTCCAACTGGAACAACGGCAAAGTTCCTGAGTATTCAGTTTATATTGCTGAAATACTAGATTGTATGGCTAATATGATAAAAATTAACGGTGTAGCTGAAGATAACCCAGTTAGTCAATTTATTGGGTGGTTACCGACTTCTGGTTTTGAGACTTTGTCAAAGGAGTAAGAATTACAATGAATTTTTATGTTCAATTAGATGATTTTAATTTAACTTATTTTAACTCTGAAGAAGAAGCTAGGGAATTTGCTATTTCAGAACTTAATAACGGTAATCATTACCATGTGGAATATGGTGTATTGAATTACTTTGGGTGGTCAAATTCTTGTTTAGTAAATTTAAAGGAGGATCCTGATGAGTATTTCACTACAGAATAAATATAGGCCATCATCGTTTAAAGAGATCTGTGGCCAGGAATATGTTGTTAAGATTTTAAAGAGACAGGTTGAGACTCATCAGTTTGTAAATTGTTACCTGTTCTCAGGACCGAGCGGAACTGGCAAGACTACTATAGCTAGAATATTAGCAAAAGAAATTAATCATGGATTGGGTGAACCAATTGAGATTGACGCTGCTAGTAATAATGGTGTTGATAACATTAGACTCCTGATCGAGCAAGCCTCCCAGAGATCTTTGGACTCAGAATATAAGGTGTACATAATCGACGAATGTCACATGCTGACAAATCAATCCTGGAATGCCTTACTGAAATTAATTGAAGAGCCACCCAAGTATACCATTTTTATTTTTTGTACTACTGAACTTTATAAAGTACCTGAGACTATTCAGAACAGGTGTCAGCAGTTTAAAGTTTCTAGAGTAGACGAGAAATTAATTTATAACAGATTAGTATTTATTTCTAATAGTGAAAATCTAAAATATTCTAAAGATGGATTAGTCCAGATAACCAAGATGTCAATGGGAAGTATGAGACAAGCCATTTCTTATTTAGATAAGTGTAAAGATTATGGAGATATTACACTAGAGAATGTCTTAGGTATACTTGGAGATTTTAGTTACGATGTTTTATTTGGTTTAGTAAATTCATTGATTGACAGAGATCAGCAAAAGACTATTTCTACTATAGAAAAATTATATAATCAGGGAAGTGATTTGAAATTATTAGTCGAATTCTTGGTTGAATTTTTATTAGATTTAAACAATTATCTTCTTTTCAAATCATTCTCAATTATTAAAATACCCGAAAGTTATAAGGATCAATTAGAATATACTCTTAATGTTGAAGGTGCTAATAAATATTTTATTCACCTGATGGATAAAATGTTAGAGTTAAAAACTTTAATTAGAGGAGATTCTAATATCAAAACCACGATTGAAATCTTTTTAATTTCTAGAATTTAGTTTACCGCTATAAATTATTAATATATAATTATATAGTAAGGAGGAATCTTTAATGGAGATCAGGACTTGTGAAGAATATGTTTTAAATGAGTTGTATAATTTAAATAATGAATACTTAGAAGTTAAAAAGCATTCTGATGAGATTGAAGCTAAGTATCAGTATTTACTTTCTAACTATAAGTTATTGACTGAAAATATTAAGAAAATAGCTAAGGTAAGAAAAGGTCTTAGTGGGAATAGGTATATTTGTTTCGTCGATCCCTATGAGGAGTATGACCCAGAATTATTTTCTTCTCTTATTAGATTAATCCCTGATCTACCAGAAGGAGATCCGTTGACTTTATAGGAGGTAAATGTGATGGCACATAAGACTTGTGAGGAAAGAATTCTTTGGGAATTAGAAGAGACTGAAGGCCAGTTGGCTGATAAAAAATTAGAGTTAATTGAAATGGAAAAAAGATACAGTAATGTTTTGTCTGATTTAGAAGAACTCAAGAAAATCATTAGAGAAATAGCAGTGTATAATATATACTCTAATAAAAACTCATATATTTCATTTTATTCTATTTGGGAAAATTGGGACGACAATAGAATAGAAAAGCTTTTAAAGTTAGTCCCAGGTATTAAAAGAAAAGAAGTATTAGAATTCGAAGCTAAGTAAAAAATCCATATCTGACGCTAAATTTAAATATGGAGGCGTTAGTTATGAAAATAAGAGATTTGTTTGAAAAGGTATCTGGATTACCAGAGCACATTAATGTAATTAAGGAAGGAAAGCACCCTTATATTGGTTATTATAAAGATGCACCAAAAGAGATACTTGATTCTGAGATTATTAGTGCAAGTATTGAAAGAAAACCTTGAGTTGAAAAAGAGCAAATCTTCTTCTACATTTAGTTTACAATCATCGAAAGATGTTGTATAATATAATTACAGGATATAGGAATAAGCCTGTATAAACATTGATTCCTTGACCTTAAAGGAAATGCTGCCTGGAGTTGCAACACGGAAACTCAAAAGCTAGTGTGGCCACACGAAACCAGTTCAAGGCTCTGATTAAAAGCCCATAATTGCCCCGGTAGTGTAATGGTTTAGCACGCAAGTCTTCAAAACTTGAAATCACCGCCTTCCAAAAGCGGGGGACTGGGTTCGATTCCTAGACGGGGTGCCAGCTCTCACCATACGCTAAACGTATGCGTTAATACAAAAGTAGCACTACCTCCTTTCTTTACAACATATCAATTGTGCTACAAAGAGGTTCTACACCGTTCCTTACGGGTAAATCCTTGCGAAAGCTAAAAACGGTGTTTTCTTAGTTTATAAATTATTATATTTATATTATAATAAATAATGTAAATAAAGCCGCTTAATTAACAAACGACCAAAGATGTGATGTAAATCGTATGTATTATCGAAGGAAAGATATATAAAGCATACGTATTCTCTAGCGGTGTCAATTCTTTGACAATAAATCTGCAATATGGACTATGACAGGATCCACTTAAAAGTCATAGAGATGACCGCCTCACACACAAGAGGTAGTGGGACAGAGCACTATGCAAATATAACTGTTCAGCCGTGGAAGTAGCTACCACGAAAAATTGGGCTATTAAGAATTAAACAGCGAGCCAAGAAAGGGTCAAAGCAGATTTAGATATAGAGAGCAAACAATGATAGGTCAGTGATAGCGATTCATTGTGGTTAACTCTATTTTAAAGCTACAGGCATCAGGCCAACATTAAATTAGCCGCTTAGCAAGTGGCGCGTAAACCACTACTGAAATCTTAAGATAAAACTGGGGAGCGGTCTTAAGTAGTAATGCGAAACGTAGCTTATTGATAGCGAAACGTCGCCGGTGAGAGTCCAAAACCTAATAGGTTCGTAAGCTATCTGGGGCTTGCTTGTTGCGAGCGACCACCAATAGGGTGGGTGGTAAAACATAGGCCGACTTCCTTGCTCAGAACGCTGAACGTAGGCGTGGAGAAAGAAAGACTGAGCAACTTAACAGTGGCGGAATAGGTAAACGCTATGTGTCAGAAGTGGATAAAGATAGGTTCGTTAGAGGACAACGCTTTAGACGGTTTGAGTCCGTCCACAGAGAGAACCATGGATAACTCATGTAAGGTGCAAATCCTTATCTGTTAAAAAAAATAACTCATTTACATTTGTAGAAGGAGTCTTCGAAGACATCTTGTTAATTGGTGTCTTTTGCTAACAAAAGTGGAACCGCCTGGGTGGGTTGCTCAAGGCGAAAGTACAGGCAACAGGAACATACCCGCAAAAACATACCAGGGCAAACACAAATTAAGATAGCTTATGAGTAACAAATAAACAAACTAGCTGTGGCGAGCTAGGCCGGTGAATATCGACTACAAGTGGTTCGACCCCACCATAAGCTATATCCCATCACCATGTACCAAAGTGTGGAATACTAGTAAAGCATGGGAACTCAAGGGAAAGTCCCTTCAAACAGAGGTTGAGCTCTGTATCAGGAGATGTTGGTTTAAGTCCAACCACTCAGACTGGTTAAAGCCTGAACGAGTGTAGTTTAAGAAGAATCCTGACAAAGTGTTGGTGAACAAGCATTAAAAGTTACTAAGACAATAGGAGCTGCGTACGTGGGACACTCGGAGGTGCCACTCCGTCATCAAGCAGTTGCGACCCACAGCGGATTCGCGTGATTGAAACTGCACGCCTAACACTGAAATTCGTTTGGCAGAGTACGAGAATAACTGCCAACTAAATGGACCATTGGCGTAATCGGCTAACGCAGCCCGCCCATAACGGGAAGAATTTGTAAAGGTTCGAGTCCTTTATGGTCCACCGATTTTCATTTGTTCGTCCGAACAACCTCCTATAAGGGCGGGAGAATAAATAAAGCCCTTACTTAAATTAGGCAGCAATATTCTCAAAGACTCAAATGAGAATCCCTTTGAGGGCAGGGTTAAATAGAGCCCTCATTATATAGCTGGTGGCAGGTCGGTATCTGACTAGGGTTCATACCCCTGGGAAAGTTGGCTCAACTCCAACACGCAGCAACCATATTAGGGATTAGCCTAATGGTAGGGCATCAGATTTTGGCTCTGACGATATGTGTTCGACTCACATATCCCTAGAATATAACCGATTTTTTATTTAAGTTCAAAATTATTTCTACTAGCCATTGCTAAATTAAATATAGAATGGAGTAGGAATAATATGGGAACATTTAAACATATCGGAGAATATAAATGTATTTGTGGCCGAGAGTTTACTAATTCTCAGTCATATAATGGTCATTTGGCCAGATGTAAGATTTATCAACAACAAAAACGCGGCGATGATTATGAATCTTGAGCAGCTGATTATAAATCTAAATTAGATAAGGCTGCTCAAGAACAAGGTCAACAAAGATTATTAGAATCTGAAGAGAGGAAAAAACAAGAAGAAAAAAATTGAGTATCCGAAGGCCATTATTGTGAGAAATGTGGTAAACTTATGGACCATAAATATGGTTCTGGTAGATTTTGTAGTCAAATATGTGCAAATAGATATACAAGTAATGAATTCGCTAATAACATAGAAGCTAAGTTTAAAAAATCTAATAAAGTTAGGCTGCAACATGGCAATTTACCAATAACATTTGAACAATACCTTGAATCAGGAGAACGTAAAAAGAATCGTAAGAAAAGAGTTAGTAAGGAAGAAACAAATCAGTATCTATCTGATATATTACCACAAGTTGAAAAAGGTGCAAACAAGAAGGGTTGGCAACCCAGAAATATCAGGTGAAGCTACCCAGAGAAATTCTGGAAACAGGTATTTGAGAATAACAATGTTGATTATATTCATGGTGAATATGTACACAATGAAAAAGCTGGTCTAGGTGCTGCTGTCTATGAATTAGATTTTCTTATTGATGGTAAATATGATATTGAAATAGATGGCAGTCTCCATGAGAAGTTTGAAGATGTTAAAAAGAAAGACATCCGTAGAGATGCTTACCTAACTTCTCTAGGCTATATTGTTTATAGAATACCGTGAATTAATCCTGTATCTATCGAGAAGAAGGATTTAGTTTATCAACAGATCGTAGATCTATTTAATTTTTTAGGTAAGGAGCTAATTACTAAGAAAGATTAGTTCCAGCCATATAGGTTCTTAGTGTAATGGTAACACAGCGGTCTCCAAAATCGTTAGATGTGGGTTCGAATCCTACAGGGCCTGCCATACCATGACATTGTCATGATAAATTAAGAGCACTTGAAAAAGTGCTCTTTTTAGTTTAAAAAGTTTAGCCTTTATTATATAATAATAATGTAAATGGAGGATCACCTAATGTTAAAAGAAATCGTAGCTTCAACTAAAATCAATGGAACCTATATTGAATTAGCACATATCGTAGATCAGTGGAGAATCATTTACACAAAGGGCTCAGATAATGCCTATGAATACTTCAATGATTTTGAAGAAGCAGTAAATAGGTATACCCAGCTCATTAGAGAAGCTTAGTGTATATTATATAGAGGTAAAGATTATGGGGAAATTAGTTAGAGATAAGATCCCTGAGATTATTAGAAATTCTGGAGGAGATCCTAAGGTAAGATATCTTAAGTATATTGACTATGTCGAAGCACTATACGAGAAACTCAGGGAAGAGGTAGAAGAATTAATCAGAGACAGAAACGTTGAAGAAATGGCTGATGTATTAGAAGTCATTAAGTGCATTTATATAACAAATGCTGAAGAATTTGAAAGAGTATTTAGAATTATGAAAAATAAAGCAGAAGAAAAAGGATCATTCCTTAAAGGTTTCTACTTAGAAGATTAATTTTAGTCATCGGGATGTTCGGGAGTTTGGTTACCCGGTCTGCTTTGGGAGCAGAACAACTCGTGCGTTCGAATCGCACCATTCCGACCATTTACAAATAAATTTGCCGGTATAGTATATCGGTATTACAGGGGCCTTGTAATCCTCTAAGGGCAGTTCGACTCTGTCTACCGGCAAATTATTTATTATTCGACGAGTGGCGTAATGGCAGCCGCGCATGACTTAGGATCATGTGTCTAGTGACGTAAGAGTTCGAGTCTCTTCTCGTCGACCACATTTGTTCACTTACCCAAGAGGCTTAAGGGGACGGTTTGCTAAACCGTTAGATCTGTAAAGATGCGAAGGTTCGAATCCTTCAGTGAACGCCAATGCGTTGGTAGCTCAGGTGGTAGAGCACATGACTTTTAATCATGGGGTCCCGGGTCCGAATCCCGGCCAATGCACCAATTAAAAGGAGAAATTATTATCGACAAGATTAAAGTACAGGGTAGAATTATAGAAATTTTACCAAGTGAAAAATTTAAAGTTTTACTGTCTAATGGTACTGAAGTAATTGGTTATCTTTCAGGGAAGATGAAAAAGAATCACATTAGGATTTTACTTGAGGACAAGGTTGATTTAGAATTATCAGTATATGATCTTTCTAAGGGGAGGATAGTATATCGTTATGTATAATGAACTTAATGGGTTAGTTAAAAGAGTTAATGAAATTATTGATAATTATGATGATGATGAGATTGTTGAAATAGTTTCTGAATTATATATGATGATCTTTGAGTTAATTAGTTCTAGTAATATTTTAACCATTGAAAATAAATTATTACAAAGAGAATTAAATCAAATATATGAAGAAAATGGCATCGAAGAGTTAAAAGAAAAAGTAGACAAAAATGATGGGGGGATGTATTCATAATGGAGAATGAAGTAGTAACCTTTATTAATAACAGGTTTAAAAATGAGAAATGACTAGATGGAAACTGTCTTTGATTTGCCTTGATATTAAGATGAAGATTCCCTGGTGGAAAAATTTATTATCTCCCAATTATCGGGCATTTTATCTATAAATATAAAAAACACTTTTATGACTGGTCGGGTGAATATTTCCCTGACGAAAAACCAGTTAGTCTATCCTCAATCAAAAGAAACGATCCTAGTTGATACAATAGACTATTGGAAGACTGTCTATTATAAAGAAGTAATTAGTTTACTTCTTTTTTTATTTATGATATATTATTAATGATGAATATATTAGTGAAAGTTAAGTCAAGAAATAACCGATTAGGAATCATAAGGATTCCCTCAAAGTTTATAGATTCTTTGGGCCATAAGAGCCTTAACAATGTTATTTTAGAAGATGGTACCTATGTATGTGTAGGAGATCAAGATTTGGAGGTAGTGAATGATTGGTCAGCTGAAGTTGAAGAGTAAAATAGATTTTTATACATTATCAACTTTTCCGCATTCAATTCTCTTAGTTGGAGACCGTGGAAGTGAAAAAGACGAAATATGTGAATATATTTCAGATAGATTTAATTTTCCTAGATATGAGATAACTGAATTAATATCTGAAGAATATATTGAAGAAATTTATTCTATTCCTACTTTTGGGTTATATATAATTGATGGTACTAAAATAACTGAGAAAGAACAAAATATTTTATTAAAGGTTTATGAAGAGCCTAATCCTTATATGTATCTTATTTTAACTTGTGAATCTAAATATAATATTCTAGAGACAATTCAGACCAGAAGTTATGAATTGGTAATGGATATTTATACTAGAGATGAATTATTACCCTTATGTAAAAAAGATATAGAATTAGAATTAAGGTTAGCTAATACTCCAGGAACCGTTGAAGAATTAAATCAAGTAGATCTACTAGATTTAAAAAAGTTATGTTCTACTATTTTAGAAAAAATTAATATTGCTGCTTATCAAAATACTTTAACAATTTCTGATAAGATAAACTTCAAAGATGAATATGATAAATATCCTCTTTGGGCATTTATTAGGATGCTGAGTTTAGTGATGTTAGAAGAAAAATCACCTCTTTATTGGTATCTTTTAGATTTTACAAAGAAGGTTGAGCCTCTGTTAGATAAAAAAAGATTCTTCGAAAATTTACTTACTAAAATGTGGTTGGAGGTTCATAATGGACATTAAAGAATTAAAAAATAAAATTGAAACCAATTCACTAGATAATAATTTAATGATTTGGAAAATACTAGATCATAAGGTATGGGGACTTAATACAGATGAATCAAGTTGGTTTATAGCTCGACAGTATATTAGACAAATAGCTAAAAATAAAAATCTAGATATAAAATATATTGATTCTTTAGATGATATTCCAACAGCCTCTTTAATGTCTGATCCTACTCTATATATTTTTAAAACCGAAGAATTTAATAATCCAAAGCCAATAGAAAATTTAATAGTTATTTGTAATAAGACTTCTGATAAGGAAGCTATTGTTTTTCCAAAACTAGAGGCTTGGCAGTTCATAGATTACATTAAAGGCGTAGTCCCAGGAATTAACCCAGGAGATTTAGAGTGGTTGGCTACTCAGTATAATTTTAGTATGGCTAGAGAAACTTGGATGAGGTATTTTAGATTCTATAATGATATGCTAAAGATTGCTATTTTTCCAAAAGAAGACCAGGCTACCTTGTTTAATAACCTATATAAAGCAGGTGAATATTCAGATATTTCGAATTTAACTATTTTTGATTTATCTAACGCTATTTTACGAAAGGATAAAAAATTAGCCTTGGAGGTATTAAAAGTATTTCCTTATATAGATTCAAAACCTGATTTATGGTTATTAAGTATTTTACTAAATAATTTTAAAAGAGTTATCGATATTCAGATGAATACTAACTCAACGGCCCAGTCATTGGGGATAAGTGATAAACAGTTTTACGCCATAAAGAAAAATAATATTGGTGTATATTCTAATAAAGAATTAATTTATATTTATAAATTATTAACAGAGATGGAATATAAATTTAAGTTTGCTGGGCTTTCTTCTGACCAACTAGTAAATTATATGGTGATTAAAATATTGGGAGGAGTTTAATGAAAAAATATTTAATTTATTCTGACTGTCACTTTTCCCAATATTCCAGCATTTTAAGGTCAATGGGTGAAAAATATTCTACTAGATTACATAATCTTATTAATTCTATTTCCTGGGCGGAAAGACTAGCAGATCAATATGAATGCGATGGAGTAATTAACTTGGGTGATTTTTTTGATCGGCCGGATCTTACCCCAATGGAAATAACTGCTTTACAAGATGTTTATTTTAGTAATAGGCCACATGTAGTAATAACGGGAAATCATGACGCTAATATTTCAAATCTAGAATTTTCATCAGTTCAAATTTTTAAATCTACTAAGGCCAGGATTATAACTGAGCCAGTGAGTGAAGATATAACTGATAAGGTATCTTTTCATTATATTCCATACTTAACAGAAGATAAGAAAAAACCTCTTAGAGATTTTTTATGCGGTGACAAGAAGAAAATAGTATTAAGTCATAATGAGATAGCAGGACTACAATATGGAAAATTTATTTCTCAGACTGGATTTGGAGTTAATGAGATTTTAGAAAATTGTACACTTTTTATAAATGGTCATCTTCATAATGGATGTATTATTAATAATCGGATAGTCTTAGTTGGAAATTTAACTGGTCAAAATTTCAATGAAGATGCTTCTCGGTATGAACATTATGCTTATGTGTTAACTGTTAATGATGATGGGTCAATTGATTTAGATCCACATGTAAATCCATACGCTTTTAATTTTTATAAACTTTATATTAATAAGCCTGAAGACCTCAAGGTTTTTAGTTCACTTAAAAACAATTCAGTTCTTTCTATCTCCTGCAATAATAAATTATTACCAAAGATAGATAGTCTTATTAGATCAACTGATAAAATTATTGAATATCGATTAGTTACAATTTATAGCAATTCAAATAACTCACAGGATGAAATAGTTGACTTTAAAGTTGAAGATCACCTTCAACAGTTTATAGATTATGTTCAGACTAAAATACCTCCATCAGAAATATTATCTGAGGAATTAGTAAAGCTTAGCAGTATGTAAGGGGGTAAAATGAATTTAATTTTTTCTAAGATAAAATTACATAACTTTTTTTCATTTTCAGATACTGAGCTTAATTTAAATGACATGGGATTTACTCTAGTAGAAGGTCGTAACCATTGTAAATTAGATAACGCATATTCTAACGGCTCTGGTAAATCTTCTATCTTCAATGGTATTTGTTTTGCTTTAACGGGTGAGACGGCCCAGGGGGTTTCTTCTGGAATAGAAAATATTTTTACTAACCCCGATGACTGCTGGGTAGAATTGACCTTTACGGCAGATGGCGACGAATTTATTTTAAAAAGATACAAGACCCCTAAACCTGATTTAAAAGTATGGATTAATGGCGAAGATCATTCTGGAAAAGGTATTAGAGAATCATCAAAATTATTATCTACTTATTTACCTGATCTTACTTCGACTTTAGTAAATAGTATTATTATCTTAGGCCAGGGATTACCCAGTAGATTTACTAATAATAAACCTTCACACCGAAAGGAATTATTAGAAAATCTAACTAAATCTGACTTCATGATACAATCTATTAAAGATAAACTTGAAAGTCGGCAAGAAGATTTAAGATCTTTATTGAGAAATAAAGAAGATAAAAAATTATCTCTTAATTCTCAGATAGATGTATATCGGATTCAATTGTCTAATTTTAAAAATGAATTAGGAGCTTATGATTCATTTGATAACTCTGAAGAAAACATAGAAAGTAAGATAAATCAGCTAAAAAGTGAAGTAGAATGTATTTCTCGAGAAGTAGAAAATCGAAAAGAAATTTCTAGGCTGAAGGATCTTGAATTAGAAAAATTAAATTCTGATTACAGTAGATTATTTAAAGAAAGCTCTACTGATTTAGAAAATAGAGTAGGACCTATTTCTGAAGCTATCAAAGATAAGTCAGAAGAAGTTAATAACTTAAAGGCTGAAATAAAAATACTAGAAAAAGAAATAAAGAAGCTAGATAGTATTACTGATATTTGTCCTACTTGTGGGCAAAAAATCCCTAATATAAATAAGCCTAATACTTCTTCTCAAAAGAAAAACCTTTCTTCTTTGATTAATAGGCTAGATATTTTAACAGATGAATTATCAGAATTAAACTCTGAGAAAAAATTAATAACAGATAATCATAAATTAGAAAGAGATTCAAAACTAGAAAGTATTTCTAATAATATTTCAGGGATTCGTGATGAAGTCAGGAAACTATCCAATGATAATATTTTAGAAGTAGAGAAGATTGGTAAAATAAACGATGAAATAACTACTCTTATAAATCTGAAACAAAATTATAATAAGTTAATTTCTAACATTAATTCAACTGAAGAAATTATCACTAATCTTGAAAATAATGTTAACGAGGTGTCAGGTAATATTTTAGATATCAAATCTCACCTGGAAGTAGTACAACAAATGATTACTTTAGCCAAAAGAGAATTTAGAGGAATTCTATTAATAAATATAATCGATTATTTAAATAAGAGGATTAAACAGTATTCTCGTCAGGTATTTGATACTGAAGAATTAAATTTTACTCTAAATGAAAATGAAGTAGATATTTCTTACTGTGGAAAACAGTATGAGAATCTTTCTGGCGGTGAGAAGCAAAAGATAGATATTATTATTCAGTTAGCTCTTAGAGATATTTTAAGTAAGCAATTAAATATTAGAAGCAACCTATTAGTATGTGATGAGATCTTTGACAACATGGATTTATTAGGGTGTAATAAAATTATTGACTTGATTTCAAGTTTAACTGATATTGATAGTGTATTTATTATCTCTCATCATGCACAAGACCTTGAAATAACAAAAGATAATTCATTAGTTGTAGAAAAGTCAGAAAGTGGTATAAGTCAGATAAAGTTTGTATAATATATTATGAACCCTTTATTTAAGAAACCTAAAGATGTCAGATTTGTAGACATGGCCATTTGGATAGATGAAAATATTTACCAAGAGGATTGTGATCTTGATAAAGCTTTTACCTATATGTATCTGTTGGCCTACATGCTAGCTAGTAAAGAAAAGCTATTTAAAAATTTAAATGACTATGATAACTTTGCGTATTACTTAGCCTATTCTACATTTAGTCGATATCAACTGAAAGAGAAAAAGAAAATCAAGTCAGTGCTAAATTATATGAAGTCAATTTTATACTGACGGAAATTAGCATACGACAGGGAGACCTTTAATGAAATAATTAGCCCTGAGTATAATAAGGGGTGAGATGGTGACAAATATAAAAGCAATCAAATTTCATCTATTGAAACCTCTCTACATACTAATATACTACAAAATAGCATTAATGATATTTTCGCTGATGTTCCTAAGATAGTAAAAAATAATATCCCTAAAGTTTACAAAATGGATTCTTTACTATATAATAATTTATATACTTCTGTTCTTCTTTCACTTTTAAGCAGTTATACTTTACCAAAAGTCGATGAAGAGAAGTATAATAAGAAGTTAACAGTTGAGTACAAATCAGCTTTTGATGAAATGTCATTTTATAAAAAACATTTAACTAAAGATATTATTCTATGGAATATCCCAGATAACATGGAATCTGTTGTACAGTTAATTATAAATAAGGTAAATGCTGAATTGGTATCAATAATAAAAGATCTCTCATGTGATGTAAAAATTTCTGACCATGAATTTGAGATGATCTCAAGGTCAGCCTATGAAAATTATGAGGTAGATTCTAAGCATGATTGATCTTAATATTTTTAAAGAAAAGGATCTTTATAATTTAATTTTATATTCTATTTTTAGATTGACTAAAGATCCAAGGTATTCAACCATCTCAGAACTGATTTATTCACTAGACAAAGAAAATTTATTAAAGTTATGTTCTACCTTTGGTGGGTGTGTAATTAAAATACCTACTTTGTTGGAGCTTAAAATTTATACAAGTGCTTTAGTAATATACCAAGAGATAAATATTAATCATAAAAGCTTTGATGAAGCATTTAATTTAACTAATTTAGATAAGTTATATAAACCTGAAGTAGCTGATATTTATAATAAGATGATTGAAGTTGTGGAAGAATATGGAAAATAAAGTTCTAAATATTTTAAGAGATATTGAAAAAGTATCAAGATATACATTAACATCGAATATCAATACGAGATTAGATAAAGTATTAACTTTATATTTAGAAGATTTAGATCGAGCCTATTCTAGAGCACTAAATAAAAATATAAATGAATTAATAAAGGAGTTGATCAAATAATGAATGTCGATATAAAAAATGATATTAGTAAATTATTAAGTATTGATAAACTTTATATTGATCGGCTGTTTAATAAAGTTATCTGATGTCTTAGTGATTATACGGAAAAAGCTATTAAATCTGGTGAGAAGAATATAGATGTTGATTTCGGGTTTGGAACAATAAGTATAAATTTAGAAGAAGATTGTCTGCGGTATAGGTTTAAACCAAGTAAAGAGTTAGAGAAAGTGTTAATCAATACTATTTCTAATGACCAGAATGAATTAGATTTAGTTCTAGAAAAGAATTTAGTTCAGAAGTTAACCAACTTATATAAGGATATGTTCTAATGGAAGAAGAGAAAAATACCTTACCTGTACCAGCTAAAGAAAAATTATACCTTGAATCGTCTGAATTAGTAGATCAAATTATTAAAGAGACCGATCCTGATAAAATTGAAGAAATGACTAAGATTTTTTCTTTAACTCAACGGAAGAAAGACATCGCAAGGATTGATAAATTATCTAAATTACTCAATTTAGTAGATGATGAGGTAGCTAATAGGCTAGTTGATACTCCCGATAGTTTTAGAAATGATGACCTAATAAAGTATATGAGTACAACTCAGCAAACTATTACTTCTCTAGAAAATAATTTAACTAATAAACCACTGATTCAAATTAACAACCAGAAAAATGAAATTAACATAAATGATAGTGGACTTAACCGTGAATCTAGACAAAAAGTTCTAGATACTGTTATGAAAATCCTTAATAATTATAATAACCCTGACATAATAGATGTTGAGGAGGAAGAAGAATAAATGAAAAGAGATTTAGAAAAATATT
>Ga0247611_10000826_pt1 | contig 59732 bp, 86 predicted proteins | sample 177DNAGHGhighgp2_FD_192422 | JGI IMG/M metagenome (GOLD analysis project Ga0247611, IMG submission 192422) | Sheep rumen microbial communities from Palmerston North, Manawatu-Wanganui, New Zealand - 1770 DNA GHGhigh gp2 | ecosystem: Host-associated > Mammals > Digestive system > Stomach > Rumen... | reverse complement strand
GGCAAGCAGTCTGTTCAGCAACAGTAGCTCAGACATGGTCAGGAGATTCGCAGAGTTCAAGAAGCAGATGCAGGGGAAAGACCCTGAGCAGATAGTTAGGAAGATGCTCGCAGAGGGGAAGATGTCACAGACCCAGTTCGAGCAACTCAAGAGACAGGCGGAATCGCTGATGACAATACTGAGGTAGAACCTCAAAGGAGATACTTATGGACAATGGTTATTCATTGGCAGATGTAGCCACCGTCATGGGTGGACGTGAGGGATTCGGAGGAATGGGTGGTCTTGGATGGCTCATACTCCTCTTCCTGTTCCTCATGGGTACTGGCAACGGTTTCGGATGGGGAGGCAACGGCAACTTCAATGCCTATGCTACTCAGGCCGATATCACAAACGCAATTCAGGCACAGACAAGTGCGCTGAACCAGCAGGCTATTCTGATGTCGTCTCAGAACAACAACTACGAGACCGCTCGGTTAATCGACCAGCTCGGAGTCAACATGATGACACAGAACAACACGAACTTGGTGAACGCCATTCAGGGATTCAACAACCTGTCTGGGCAGATTACCAACCAGACCAACGTGCTCTCGTCAAAGCTTGACAACTTGGGATTCGCAATGGAGAGATGTTGCTGTGATGTGAAGACACTCATCAAGGACAACCAGATTTCAGACCTCACAAACAAACTCAACTTTGCTCAGAATCAGGCAGTCAACGCACAGCAGAGCCAGTATCTGCTCTCGATGCTCGGAACATACACTGCTGGCAGTGGTGGAGCTACAGGGGCATAACCTTTTGCAGGGCTTCGGCCCTGCATCTTTTTAAGGAGAACATATGAAGATAATAATGAGACTTTCTGACATGATAGACGAGGAGATTGAGGATGCCATGAAGTACGCCAAGTGCGCTATGGAGCACGATGACGACACTGAGCTCTCAAGGACGTTCACTTTGCTTGCGAACGAGGAGCTTAACCATATGAACCTGCTCCATGCACAGGTCGCAAGGCTGATAAAAATCCAGAAGGAGAAGACAGGTGAACCTCCAGCACCTATGATGGCTGTCTACGACTATCTCCATGCCAAGCAGGTCGAGAAGGTGGCTGATGTCAAGTCCATGCTTGTATGACGCTATATGTAGCGTAACTGTGTTTACAATGCACTACCCATGTGGTAATATCTTGGTATAGGAGAAATTACACATGTGGAATTGGATTGTTACCAACTGGCCCTACATCCTGTCGGGCATCTGTGGAGTCATCTTCGTGGCTTCTGTCATCATCAAGCTCACACCATCCACCAAGGATGATACCGTCCTCGGAAAAATCATCGCATTCATCGACCACTTCTCGATTGTGAAGACGGCCCGTGACAAGCAGTTGATTGAGTACGCAGAGGAAGTGCTTGAGAGCAAGAAGAAGGAAGCGAAATGAATGAGTGGTGGCAGGCGATTATTACTCTTGCCGTTGGTTTTGCTCTTGGTGTCATTGCCACTCTTCTGTTCAGAAGGGCAGTTTCTGGACGAACTGGAGAAAGAGCTGACAGTGTTGAACGGAGCATTGGAGAGCTTGGAGAGCACATCGACGGAGCAGAGGCAGGAGTTGACGAGTCTGTCAAGGTCTGCGACGAACTTGCAGATGAGAGTGGGGGAGTTGCAGAGTCGGTTGGAAGGCTCACAGAAGGAGCTGACTCTATTGAAGGGGCAGTACGAGACGCTAGGGATTCAGTGGAAAGAATTAAGGAGCTCGTTAGACGAGAGCGTGAACGAACTCACGAAGCTGAAAGTGAGGAACGGTCTGCTGATAGCAGGGATTAGCGTGACTGTGTGTCTTTCGTTGGTTGCCATCATAATGGTGGCGAGATGAGGCTGGGGCGAACCCAGCCTTCTCTATTCTGTGATTTCAAGGTCGAAGAAAAGCTCCAAATCCTTGTCGAGCTTCCCGTCCAGTATCCTGTCACGGATTCTCCGTGTGCTTACGTTGTACCATCTTGCACAATCCATGATGCTCTCCCTAGTGGCAACGCATCTGCCAGTGTGGTCGAACACGAGGACTGGCACTGTCTTCGCTCCAAGAGTCTTCATTTGTCCTCCGATACAGATGCCTTGAGAATCTGTCTGTCATACTCATCCAAATCATGGTACTTCGGTGTCTTGAACAGTCTTAGGAACGTAGGCTTGTCACCTATGACAGTTCTCCTGACGACGTGATGGAAGAACATGAACACGAAAGGTATGCAAGTCACCGCATCAGCACCGCAACGGAACTGTCTAGACCCTTCCCATCTTGGCTTTATCCTCTTCCAGTTTCTCCATCCGATGACTCTAGGAGCACCAAAAGTAATCATCTGAACATTGATGGAAGGGAAGCAGTATCTCATATCCTCCATGCACAGGACTGCGATTGCGCCACCATAGGAATGGCCAGTCACAGTTATGGCAGTTGGATTGAGTTCCTTCACCTGCCTCTCCACCTCGGCACGTATCAGCTTCCAGCACTTCAGGAAGCCAGAATGGGCCGTGAACGGAATCTCGCAGTCATTGTACGCCTTCTTCCAGAAGTGGAAGTTGTTCTTCCAGTCAACGTCGGAGTCAGAGCCGTAGAACGCTATGATGACCTCTCCGTCCTCACGTCTGTCGATGAGCATGCTTGTGTCATCGCCCAAGACCTGATAATGTTTCCCACTGGCCTCGCCACGGGTCAGTATGTAGTCTATGCACTGGTGTGGATTAATCATATACTGGCCTCCTTCGACTTTGCATTCCAAATCACACCTTCTCTTTTGTATCTTTTCCAGTCCCTGCATCTTGAGAACGATGTGGTCTTGTTAATGTCTGATGGTTTTATAAATCTAAAGTGAGGACATATATCTCTATATTCGCAACACATCAGCACTGGTACCATCATGAATGTGTTATACTTCTCGAAATACTTCTCAACATTAACCGTCTCGACACATATCTCATCCTTTCTCATTCACTAGCCTCCGTGTCTTTTGTGTACTGGCAATAGGCCGCCGTTGATGTGAAGCCTTCGCTATTGAATCCATCGTTGCATACTGGTTCACCATTGAAGTAGACGACCTTGCAATGCTCCGTTCCTCTGAATTGACAGTTCTCACAGTTCATTCACTAACCTCCAATTTGTCGTCTTGCGACTCTACCTCATAGACTTTGATGTTAGTCACACTGTAACCATTACGTTCCTCATCACGGACAAGAGAGTTAACTGCCTCTTGAGGTGATTCAGCCTCAATATACCTTGCCACATCACCAGCTGACATTTTAGCTACATCACTGTAATGGAAAAAAAGTATGTATCTCATTCACTAGCCTCCATCTCCTCAAACTCATAATCATCAGCAAAGAACGGCATCGCTCCGCCGATTCTTATGTTCTTGTTTGCCTCTTCCATCAGATACAGGAAAAGTGTCTTTGAACTTGCAACAAGGACTTCATCACAGAAATGCAGATACCAACCTGTCTTTTTTTCTTTGCACTTGTACAGCTTCATTCGGTTGCCTCCGTGTCTTCTGTCATGGAGAATTCAACCCAACACTTGTACGGACGTTTGTCTCCATCAAAGATACCTTGTACGCAGAAACCTGTTATCTTATAATCTCTGTCAACAAGTCTCTGAACTAGTTCCTTCTTTAAGGAATCGCCGAACACGAACTTGACTCCGTTCTTCTCGTCCTCATCCATCTTTTTGATGAACTCAAGCAGTTCTTTGTTTTGCTCTTCGTCAAAAAACATTACTAGCCTCCGTTGTCTTTGAATAGCTTGTTGCCGTTTCACTTGGGTACGGATAACCAGATGAGTATTTCTTCTTGTTATCAGTGCCATAGTTTGCCTCCAAAACAGTAGGTGCGTTCTCGATTATCTTTTTGCACCATACAACATTACAGTTCTCGCATAATTCCATTTCGCAGACAGTGCAGATGAGATGATTGATTTCACTTTTCAACTTGTCTGCATCTATCAATCTTCCATGTGGCTTGACCTCGACAAGAGGGCAATCATTTGGTCTTTCAAGATATAGGTCATTGCCATAACTACAATCTATAATTTCACACCAAAGGCAATTCTTCGGTATCTCCAAACCCTTGATAAGTAAGTCCATTACCAAATATCTCCTTCTTTGTCATCTTTAACAATTTGGGGTTCAATTTCATATTTTTCGTGAAGGAACAGTGTATCATTATCCTTGAACACACCATCTATTTTGGGCTCAAGTGCAGTCCTGACTTGAATATACGCATCCTTTTTGTTCTGAGCCAAAACGTTTACAGAACCACCTAGTGTTGCATTAAATCGAACATGATATTCTTTGATATTTTTTTTAGCCATTGAACGCCTCCAAAACTGTGGGAGCCTCATCGAGGTCTTTGAGCAAGGCTTCTGTAATTTCTTTCGCCTCCGCATAGTTCGGATGCGTCACGAACAGAACCAAAGCCTTCAGCACATAGGCTTTGAAAGCATCGACATCTATGAGCCTGCCGTGCGGTTGCTCGTTCACATAGGCAGATTCTACGAACTTGGCGTAGTCTTCGGATTCCAGCTTGTCCAACTCTTCAATCGAATAGTTGCTTCTGATTACGTATTCATATTTAGCCATTGTTCTCCTCCTTGAAAGGCTCTATCTTCTTCCATGCTATGACAACATACGGCAAATCTATTCTCCAGTTGCCGTTAACAAATGTGGTTGCTCCATATAAAACACGACTAGCCATATCGTGCATGATTTTATTGTCATACCCCCATCGGAAAGCAACAAAATAATCCCCTTCCTCTGTCGGTGTTCCTGTATGCCACGGATTCTTCCTTGCGTTCCATGCTTTGATGGCTTCCTTGCTCTCTGAGCGTCTGATAGTAGCCCCGCACTCGTTGCACTTGGCGATAAAGTAACCTTCGTAGTGGTCAACATAGAATACGTTCGCCTCTCCGCCACAGAACGGACATGGCTTAAGCTCAGTCTTCATGTTCTTTCTCCCATTTGTCGGCCAGTTCCAGTTTCCTCTGCACCTCTTCAAGAATCGGCTTGTCCTCTGCGAATATCACATACTCAATACCTTCATATATGACGTTGGCACTCTTGGACTGCCACATGTGATACTCGGCCCATTCCGTTTCTGCGTTATGGTACAGCGTCTCCATAATCTTTCTGTTGGTCATTATCTTTCTGATGGTCATTCCGTAACCTCTCTACACAATCCCAGATACGATGTTCACAACAATAACCAATATAGCCATTACACCAGTCGGGACATCCTTCCTCACTATTGCCCTGCCCAAGATTCCACCTGCAAAACACGAAATTAGATATAGGCATAACTTTGAACCAGTCATTCAGTCACCTCCTTCCCACATGGGGTTCCATCAAGGTAGGTGAAGCCATAAAAGAGGTCTATCAATGTCTTGTTGCATGAGAACAAGCCAACCGAATGATGGTAATAGTCTGTCACATGGAACTTGCCATCTTTTCCGTCCTTAATCCAAATCGGAGGCATCACTACATTTGTGTCATAAGTTCCGAACCGCTTCATCCAGTCTGTTATCATTTCTGCTGTGTCAATGTAGGGTCTGTACTTGGGTTCTGGCTTGATTCGGTAGTCTAAACAACCGAAGTTCCAAGATGGCTCAGGCGAATCTTCCCACTTGACATCTCCATCTTTTCTATACTTGCACTGTATCTTTTTCCCATCCTCATATGCCTGCAAAACTTCAATCTTCTCTTTTGTTGTCATTCACTGGCCTCCTTTCCGAACACATTCCTGATGCTCTCGATGCACTCTGCCAAATCAACATGAACCTCGTACAAATCGTTGCTCATGTAGTCCTGTGAAAGCTCATGCACCTTGTCAGACACCCTCTCAAGGTCTTTGGCTAGACCTCTGATGAAACCAATCGGATACTCGATGATGGGGCAGTCCTTGTCCACCTTGTTGCACTTCACCTTGTTTCCAGTGAGACTACAGTAATTCCCCTTGCCGTCCCACGAAACAATATGGAAAGGGCAGAATCCCCTGCAAAGCGGTCTGAAACACGCCTTGGGTTTGTCCATGTTCTTTATCAATACGTCGCTCATTAACTAGCCTCCATAGCCACAACAAGAAGTACGAGGAGAAGAAGCACTACCCCTGTCCACATCATGATTTCCCCTGTGCGGAGACCAAGCTCCGCAAACAGGAAGAAACCTACTGCTGTAATGGCAAGTGCCACACAGATTATCAGAATGCTCATTTCTCAACTCCCAAGAAACCTCCGTCCTCAAGCTCCCAAGAGTTCATCATGGTACGTGCGTCGAGTCCGTTGCAGACATAGTGTCCGTTCTCCTTCCTGAAGGAACTGACCAAGCACTCCTGACCAGTTACCTTGTTGAAAATCCATTTCCCTCTGAGAGAGTCACGGACAGCCTTGTCTTCCAAGTCCAAAGGAGTGCGGATGACCTTGTATTCACGGATGAACACGCCACTGACCTGCTTCCCGTCGTCGATTGTGTTCCCGTAGAATGGCATAGGGGAGTCTGCCTCAATCTTGGTGAGGGTGATTCTCCTCTTATCAGTGAAGAGGAATGACCTTGATATCTCGACCCTTCTGCCAATCAGTGCCTTCGCTTCCTTGGAGTTGGGGTCAACGATGATTGACGGAGCTGGCTTCTCGATTGTGGCAGGGTTCTTCTCAGAATATACTGGCTCTGGCTTGGGCTGTTCCTTCACTGGTTCAGTCGGCTTGGTGGCTATTGGTTTGGTCTCCGCTGGCTCGTCCTTCTCCTTGCCACCGATGTACTGTGTAGTCAGCTCGAAGTGGTACTGCTTCCCCCTTAGTGTGACCTTTGCGACTGGCTTGTTCTTGTTGTCAACCCTTACTATGACAGGAACTCCCTTCACCAAATCACTGAGGAACGCACCCTCAGCGTCATCTGCCGAATGTGCGATGCTCTTCGGATATGTGACCTGTGGCTTCCAGTTCACATGACCGAACTTCGCCACGGAGAACCTTGTGATTAGACCCTGAGACTCCTTGTCGAATGAGCTTTTGTTGATTCTGAACGAATACGAGTATGGCATCTCTGTGATATTGTAACTCTTGCACTCCATTGTCTTTTCCTCCCTACCAATGGTTAAACGATTCCTATGATGTCGTAGTGTCTCCACTTCTCGACCTTCTTTATCTTGTCTACTGCGTACATTGCACTGGACGTGTTGGCGAACTCCTGCACTGGCCTGCCTTTCTTGTACTCCCTCGGGTATATGTACACTGGCTTGTCCTTATCGAATCCCTTCAGTATTCTCGCCTCGTCCCTTCTGTTCCAAACCTTTAAGATATATGTCATCTAATCCCCAGACCCTTCTGGTCCTTGTTCTCGAGCAGAATGAGAAGCTGTCTCATCTTTGCGTACTCCTCACGCACCTTCTTCCTAGACTCATTGAGGCACTTCTCAATCTCTGCATATGTGGACGGCCTCTTGTAACCTCTGCAATCGGATGATGAGATTATCACGGTCTCAGGTGACTTCTTCCTGAGGTCACTTATGCATCTTCGTACAGCCCTGTCCGTCATCCCTGTCGCACTGACCAGCTCATCTCTGGTCACATAATGGTCAAACGGTATCAAATCAATGATGTTCATGCCCTTTCCTCCATCTGTCTGTCGTACCATTCGTCTGCCCTCATGTCAGAAATCTCATGTTCGGTCTTGGGCCTTTCGCTGTTCCACCGCTCCATGCCATCTTCTATGCCATCGCACACGGCATCGCTGATTGCCTCGATGAAATCCTCGTACAGTCCATCGAAGTCGCTGTCCTTGCCGTCGAAAGACCTTTCATATGCCTCATTACGTGCGAACTCGCTTGCCCACTTGGTCACATCCCCAAGGAATTCCTTGTACTCAGCCCTGCTCATCCTCAAGCTCCTTTATCTGCTCCTTCAGTTCGTGGTACAGATTGTCGTAGTATCTTGCGCTCTTCTTCATCGTCGCCAAAGCGTAGTCACTTGCCGAAAGCTCTCTCTTTGCGTCTGCGCTACCTTTCCTAGCAAGTGACATAAGCTCCAGTCTCCTGACTCTGCCTTCACCGATGCGCTCAACCAAGTTCCATCTGTACATCGGGATGTTGCCTCTCTGAAGCACGTTGCACTGACCGCACTGAGGCCAAAGATTGTCTGGTTCGGTCTCAGTTGCCCTGTCGTTTCTGCTTATGTAATGTCCGCCTTGGCAGTCCGTGGTCCCAAAGAGCAGAGGCTTTCCGCATGATATGCAGGTCAGTCTCCCATTGGCCTTCAGCTCCCTCAGCTTGCACAGCTTCTGTGCCAGCGTAAGGCACTGCGCCCTTGTGTGTAGCTTCTTCTTGGATGGTCTCAGTTTGCTTCTCGGTTTCGGCTTCTCCATGATTCACACCTCAATCAAAATGGGATTTCGTCATCAATCGGCCAGTCCTCAGGGCCGTTGACTGCGTAGCCCATAGACCTCTTGTACTCGTTGAGCTCCTTCTCCGTTGCGAAGTACTTGCCGTCGCACTGGTAGGGGAGGTGGTCAGGGTTGTCCTGTCTCTGGGACTGATGCTCTGACGATTCTCCCACGAAGCTGAGCTTGTCCACTTGGATGTACTCGTATGTCTTGCCGTTGTACTCGGTCCAGTACGGCTCTCCCACTGCTATGATGTACTTGCCACGTCTCATGTAAGGCATCAGCTTTGCCGTTCTGTCTGTGCCGCTCATGGTGCAGGAATAGTAGTGCACCTGCTTGTTCTTCATGTTCCAAGCAATCGAGAAGGTCATGAACTCCTTTCCGCTCTTGCCAGCCTTCATCACGGCATCGTTCGTCAGCCGTCCGTCAATCATGTATGTCGCCATGAATCACCCCTTCGTGTCCTCAAGCACCACATCGTGCTCAAGTGCTATGTTCCTCAGTGACCTCATCAGTATCTTCATCTGACCGATGGTCACGTCCTTCGTGCTCTTGGGGATGCACGAGCCGTACTGCATAATCGGCTCCCCATCCTCGTCCCTCTCCACTGGATACCCGAAACCCACAGCATCGTCCTTGGCCATCCTCTTGAGCTCGTCAGACCTTATCCCTGTCTGTGCCGATATCCTCTTGACCCAAAGCTGATACTGTGCGTTCTGCGCCTTCGTCCTCGGTTCGCACCAAGGTTCAACTGTGACAACCACACCTTTTGGGTATTCACCGACGAACTCCTTGACCGTGCTGAGGAGAAGGTGAGGGGAGTCACCCTTGTGTATCAGAATCTCCCGTCTCATTCTCCAGAACCCTCTTTATCGAGCTGAACAGGAATCCGTTCAGCTTCAGAGCGGAAGTGCATCCGTTCTGTTTGCAGACCTCGGCCAGTCTTGCCTTGTCAGGACAAATCTTCATCAGCTCGTCCCAGTAATACTTCCAGTCAGGCTCAGGCTCTGAACTCGGAACTGGCTCTGCCTTAGGAGTTGCCTTCTTGCCAAGCTCATAGACGACGTTCCCCTTTGACTTGATTACCAAGCGGTTGATTTCGTTCCTCTCGTTGTAGCCGATTTCAGCGACCTCAAGTGAGTAGGAGTTGATTTCACTGCCAAGCCAAATCTGCGGTGCGGTGTACAGCTCCCTTCCGATGCCGACCATGAAACCTGCACGCTTGAAAGCATCGGAAGCCTTGCCTTTCTCCGCTTCCATGTTGCTTTCCGTTCCATTGGACTGCTTGGATATCCACTGGTTCTTTTCTGCATCCCAAATCGAGATGGTGCAGTATAACGAGCCGTCAACAGTCTGGTAATCGACCTTCCAGTTCATCGGCCCGTACAGCTCGTCGAGGATGGCCATGTCTGTGCGACTCGTCTTGTAGAGCAGTACTGAATACTTGCTACCATCCTTGGTTTTCTGACCAACCCTGCACTCAATCTCATTAGCCTTCAACAGTCTCATAATCTTCCTCCTCGTCTTCATCCAAGAAATCCTTTGTTTCAGCTTCGATGCAATCTAAAAGCCTTTGAACAACATTCGCCTGCTTCGCATAGTGCAGTTCGTGAAGCTCATCACCTGCGAACTGCATCTTGTCTTCCCAATAACCCTTTTCGGTGCTAAGTGCATTTAGGATTATCCGCACCTCATCTTTCGTTAAAGAAATTTCAATCTGTTCCATTCGCTTTCTCCTTTTTCAGTGATTTCCAGTAAGGGCAGAACTCGCACACATCGCAGTAGTACAGGCACTTTATCGGGTCACTGCCTTTCTTCTCGATGACGTACCATTCATCGGTCATGCCTGCCTTCTCGAAGCCCTCACGAGTATCCTCGTAGGTCTTGTAGTTGGCATGGCCTGCAACGGCACTCTGCCCATGAACCATACTGTTCTTGGTCTTACGCTTGTAGATTTTGAACTTCACGTCGATGTACCGATATTTCTCGGAGCATGGTGGGAGAAGCTCGTCAGGCACTGACTCCAAGGCTCTGACTTCCTTTACCTTGTCCATAGCCTTGCGAATCTCCTCGTCCTTACGCTCCTCGGTTGGTACAGTGAACTCGATTACCCTAAGCTTGTTCGGGTCTTCTCCCTTCATTATGTTGCCGACCTTTGATACGTCTGAGAGGTTGGCCTGTATAAGCATCTTTCTGACCCCTGTGTACCAACTCGGCTTCACCATGTCCAACAGCTTGTTGTAGAGGATGACCTGACGCTCCCACTCATCATCCGTCCCTTCAGCGTTCCTCTTGTACGTGCTCTGCTTTGTGTTCTTGTAGTCTGTGAGGTTGCCGTCTGTCGGTCTGTAGAAGTCAAGCTTCCCAGTCAAAGTGAATGGTATGTGGTCATCTATTTGGATGTTCACAACAAGCTCCTGCTCACACAGATATCCAAGGGCCTCAGCATCCTCTCTCAATGCCTCATGCTTGTCAGTTCCGTCTGACATTGGTGAAAGGTCTTGAATGTCCCTTGTGATTTCGTTACGATGTCTGCGACCAAGAACAATGGCAGTCGCATCCTTGAGAAGTTGCGTTACGGAATATTCGTTCTCCCCAAGTGCTCTGTGACTGTCATTGGTCACTCTTGCAACATGACGTTCAAGTATGTCAGTCTGACCAGTTGTGTTCGTCACAATCATACGGCCTCCGTCTCTGACTTGAACTCGTCATCAATCATGTCCTCGAAGATTGTGCATAACTGTGAGCACATCTGAGCCATACCATAGGACACAGCCCAAGCCGTATGATTGACACGAATGAGCTCTTCCAGTTCGTCAAGCTTTCTTTTTTCGTCATATGGTGTGTTCACATAATCTGTTGTCAGCTCGGAACTCTTCTTGGTCAGCCTGTCAAGCTCTTCAGAAGCGTTGTGCCAAGCTTCCATTACGGCATCCTTCGCAATCTCGATTCCATGTATCTTACCCATGTCTATCATCGAATTCTCCTTTTCTCAGAACGGATAACCGTCCTCGTCTTTCGCATCCTCAACGAACTCCGCCGTCGGGATTTCCAGTCTGTCCTCTTGAGGTGCAATCACCTTTTCATACTGCTCCTCAATCTCGTCCCAAAAGGCTTCCTTAACCTTCATCGTCAGCCTCCGAATAGGCACTGTCGGCTCGTGCCTTCTCCTCAATCTCATCAAGTGACTTCATAAGACACTCAATCTCCATATCCTTGCTCTTGACTCTGTTCTCTGTGGCCTTCAGCGTCTTCACAACCTCGTTTACGAACCGAACAACCTTAACCGAATCGGATGGACCAAGCTTCTCAAGCACCTCGAAGAAGTCTCTAGCCACATCAGTGTCCAACACGAGCATCCCACTCCTCCTTACACTTCTGCTTTCCCTTGAGAACCATCTCAAGAACGTCTAGGTAGTACCACTCGGCATTCCTCTTGCCTTTCTGTGCGTCTCCGTCAGGATTCAGCCAAGGGCACTCTGAAAGTCTGTTCACACTGATGCCCCACATCTTCGCTGACTGCTTTCGGTTTACCTTCTTGTGACCTCGCTCAATGTATTCCTTCTCGCTCTGAGACATAAGCCACATCGTCTCTTCCAGAACCTTGAAGCTAATCACTGCTTGGCCTCTTCCTCTTCAATCGCCCTCTCAATTGCGATGCCAATCCAACCTCGGAACGTCATCCTCTTCTCATCAGCTATCTCCCTAGCCTTGTCGATTACTTCCTGTGTCGTATCAGCCCAAATCTGAAATGGTTTCCTGTCTTCTGCTTTTGTCATAGTTTAATCCTCCGCATATTCATGTTAGACCATAATCGGTATCTCTGTCAACATCTTCAGATAACAATTCAGCAACTTTTTATTACCTTTGGGATTGTTTTTGGATTGGGTTGTTTTTTTAGGATGTTGAGAGGTGGTGTATTATTTGGGATGTCCTTTGCCTTGGGGTAGTTTGCTTTACCCTTAGAGAGAAATCACTCATATTCATACTCTCAACGCAGTGGGATATTCTCTTCTTTAGCATTTAAGAAACTATCCTTGTAATCTCTACCTCAACAACCTATAACTACAATCCTTGCAAGCTACATTCATAGTCCAACCTACTCTTCCCTAAAGAATATATTAAGAAAGGGGTTTCTCTCCCTTCAGGTCATCCCACAAGCCTTGTATCCTCTCGGCTTCCTCTGCCTTGGCCTTCTCCGCCATGTAGGTTATGTAGACCTTGAGCACATCAATGTTGCACTCGTCCCTCAGGGTCGTTATCATCCTGTCAACGAATATCTCCTTGCTTGTCAGTCTCTCTGTCCTGTGCAACTGCTCTATGAACCTGCCATCAGAGGCTAGGTCACAGAGGTTGAGGAAATGCTCTTTCCTCATGGCCTTCCTCAGCTTGAACAAGTCCTCTTTCCTGAACCCCTCGTCCATTGCATCGTACAGTCTTTCGGCATCCTTGTACTCGTCATAGTCTCCCAATCCTGTACCCTTTTCCCATTCCTCAAACAGCATAGCTAACTCCTTTCATCAGAATGAATTGTAATATACCGAAACATATTAGCATAATGATTCGGACTCTCTTTCTCATATCTCACCAGTTGTTATCTTCATCAATGTGTCGTCAATCTTGCGTTTGACATTGACAAGGCTCTGCTCCATGCGTCTGTACGGTCTGCGCTCCTCCTTGTCCTTGCAGTTGAAGATAATCTGACGTACCCTGCCAAGCTCCTCGGCGTGTATCCGTTGCTCGTTCTCCAACTGCTCCTCAGTGTACCAAATCCTGTACATCTTCATCCTTCAACTCCTCTACATCAGTGACCTTTGTCTCATAGCTGTCCTCGACATACCCTTCGAGCTTGTCCTCATACAGGCTGTCCTGAACCATGTCCCAAGCATCGAATTCGTCCTCAGCTTCAACAACGATTGAACAGTAGTCAATCTTCTGGAACTGTACAATGAATTTCCTCATGCCTACCTCATACAGGTCTGTGTCGTCGAAGATGGTCTCCGCCTCTCTTGTGTCGAACAGGATTCTCCAGTCGTCGCCAGTCATCGGCTCTTCAGCCATCGGCTCGCTGAACTTTTGCTCATTACCTCTGAACTCCTCGACGAACTCCTCTCTTGAGTATACCTTGACCGTCCCGTTGATGTAATGGATTCTCACCTTCATACTCACCTCGCTTTGCCTTTGGTCAGTGCCTTTCTGCAATCCACTGGTCTACCACCAGTGTTCTTCCTCGCCTCATCAAAAGAACGGGCCATCGTATAGATGACCCACATTCTTCTGTTCCGTCCGTCCTGATACCATACCTCGTATCGTTCTAACATTCATACCTCTTGTAGAAATTGCACTGGTCAACTGAATTGCCGAACTCCTGCAAGTCGGGATGACTGAAGATATAGCACTCCTCGGCTCGTCCACACGAATCACAAAGGCATATGTGCCATCCAAGTCCAAACTCCTCGTATTCATGGTCTTTGTTGGCCTGTTCAAATGTCATAAGCAAACCCCCTTACCAATCAATTCCGTGTTCCGTCTCAAGAACGAAATAGTCCAAGAAATGATTCAGATATTCACCGACTATATAGTGTGCACCTGCCCTAGAATCGTCGAAATTGGGACAGTGGTGATACAGCTCAAGCTCCTTGTCAATCTCACTGTATCTCGAATTCAAATCCTCTACTGCCTCTGACATTAAGTCATCAGTGCTCGCATCATGCACATAGAAATTCAAATCAGAATATCTGTCACTCACAGAATCATGTGGCAGAGCTATGGAATCGTACAGGTCAAAAACCATTTTCTCTTCGCCATCTGTTATGGTCAAGGTCTTTCTGTGATGGCTGAATTCCCACTTCATTTCTGTTCTCTCCTCTGCTCGTTGAGCATCCTCAGTCTTGCTCCAATCACATACATTCCGTTGCATCTGTCGCAACACCTTCCATCATTCACTGGCCAAGCGTCGTTTCCCCACCCAGTGTACTCACATCCACAAATCGAACAGACCTTGACTTCATCTCTCTCACTCATTCTCTTCCCCCTTTGGATTGTTGAACTCCATGTATATCGGAGCTTTGATGATGTATGCAGTGAACATATTGCACACAAGTCCGAAAACGATGTCCTCCGCCAAGTGCAGACCGAACTCCATAGCAGGCTTGCCATTGTCCCAATGGGCAACGTTGTGCTCAGGCCCAAGGCTGGTCACGTACTTGGTCTCCCTTCTGCCGTCAACATATCTGAAATCGACAGCTATCAGATACTTCCATCTTCTCTTTGCCATAATTCTCACCTCGCACACAATGTCTCTTTCTCACAGACATAGTCCTCTGAATTTATGAATGTATGGATTGCCTTTAGGCAGTTGTAAACTTGCCTTAGACTGCCACCGCAAATCATCCAACAACTTGAACTGTCCATAACCCAGTGCTTGCCGTTTGCAGACAGTAGCTGATACTCATAACGGCTCTTGTCATTCAGAGCGTTAACTGCGTTCTCCACAACACCTCTTGTAAGTCTCATACACGCCTCAATAAGTTCCGTCAGTCCATTCGCAGTCCCAACCAGTGTCATCGTTGCCCAACTGAACCAACTTCATGAAGTTCTCTTCCGAACCGAAGAAGTTCAGTTCCATGTACTCGTCCAAATCCATGTCCTTCGGCACGTCCACATCCATGTATGCCGTCATGTCAACCCTTATCCTCATATCCACCTCCATAAAAGTTCGCCCCACCTTCCAGTGGGGCTTGTATCGAATCAGTTCTCCATCACAAGTCTGAAGACATCCTCAACAGACTTGTCTCTGACCTCAACGATGTACCTGTACTCATTGAATGTCTTGTCAGAATCGTAGACGAGTTTCAGAAGGATGTCATGTTCCACATTGTAGAACCATTTGAAAGGTCTGCCGTCAACGTATCCGTCTCCGAACACATATCCGTCATAACCGACCACCATGAAAAGGTGTGTCAATCCTTTCTCACTAGCCAACTGCTTGAAGTCAAGTTTGATTAGGTTGACCTCTTCGACCCCATCATCCTTGGTCAGTTTCCCAAGTTCATCAATCCACTCAGTGAGGGTCAGTATCCTGTTGTCGTCTTTGCAGAGATAGTAGTCTCTCCTGTCAACCTCAGAAGACTCCTTCAGAGTGTCAAGCGTGAATGTGTCGAACGAATCCTCGGAGTAGCGTAGGGTGATTGTGAAGTCATTGTCGGAAATCTTGTTGAGCAAGTCCCTTATGCCACTGTCTCCGAAATCCTCGTCATTATCCACACAGTAATCAGCTATGTCTGTGAGGTCGTACTCGTCTGACGGGTCGTCGAAACAGTTTATCTCGTAGCCGTCGCACTTGAAGTAGCCATACGAGTCGCTCCAGTTGCCGTTGCAGGCCATGTTCGCAATCTCGGTGGGGGAGTAGCTGTCCATCTCAGAATCGAAGTCTGTTATGTCGTGAATCTCCTCGCCTTCGCCAGTGTACTCATGGTACGTATTGCAAATCTCTAACAAGTCATTCGAGCAACAGTTTATGAGATAGTCGTAAATCTCGTCCTTAATCTGTTCCTTAGTCATTCTTCTCCTCCTCGTCGATAGTTCCATTGAACAGTCTCTCAACAGTATCCATGTTTCTGCTGACCATATCCTTTATTGATTCGAGAGACACAATTCCGCTCCATCCGTCACGTCCATCAACTATGTACGTGCCACCAACCTTTATCCTGTCCAAGCCAAGCCATACAGAACCCTCCTTTGTGGTCTCTGACAGTGAGGCGTCATGGTTCTTCAGCCAAAATAGAGTGGTGTTAAGCTCTGAATCGTCGTGCAACGTCACCAGATAATACTCCCCGTTCTGGTATCCGTCCTCAATCAGTTCGTCCACAGCCGAATAGCCTTTCGTGATTTTCTTTGCTATAGCATTGAACCTTTTGTTTAGGACGCACCTGACCGTCTTCTCGTACTCCAAGCACAACTCTTCCTTGCTGAAGACCTCTCCATCGTCTGCAACGTAGACGTTGTACTTCTCTTCAATCTGTCTAATCCTTTCCTCTTTCTTCATAATCAATCTCCTCTGCTTAAAAAATCAGCCCCACCATACGGCAGGGCTTGTAACCTATTAATCAACCATCAACGATGGTCTTCTTCCTTGAACCTTCTGTACACGTTCTCGCAACAGAAGTGGTCTACTCCATACATCTTGTCCTTGCAGTAATCGAAGCAAGGGCAACCACAATCCTCGGAATCGCAATCCACAATCTCACTGAAATCGAAGTCAATCATAGATGCCCCTCCAAATCATCCTCGTAGAAATTGCATTTGCTCGTTATAGCAGGACTGTCCTCTGCCCACGGCTCGTTGAAATCTGAGAACGTACATTCATTTGCGTGTACACATCCATCGCACAGTGAAATCTCGAACTCCAATCCGAATGGCTCTGAATCCATCTTCTCGTTTGCTTCCTTGAAAGTCATGCCACATTCTCCTTTGCTTTGCTGAAGCTGAATATGTACTCGTAAGCCTTGTATCCTTCCTTGCAAGCCTTGACAATCTCCTTTGGGTTCTCGCTTGCGTGTTTCCACCATGACTTGACATAGGCCACAGGATACTCCAACTCGCCCTTGATTCCCAAATCCCTCATGCCGAACATCGCAGAGAACTCCACGACCATCTCCTCGTGTGCATACTGTTTCGAGCCGAACGTATTGGCCTCCACGATTCCCTTCCTGCCCAATCTACCACTTGCACCAGTTGAATGGCCTAGTTCATGCAGAGCCACCTCATAGTATCTAGACGGACTCTTGTAGCATCCTTTCAATGATAGATGCACAGAATCGGTTGACGGATTGTAGTAGCTTGCAGAGTAGGATTCCGAATGAACCATGCTGACCCCAGAACCATCGAGGTAGTTTGATATCACCCTCTCTGCCTCCTCGTCCTCTGTGAAAGGCAGAAGCTCCTTTGGCTTGATTCCGAAATCATAGTTCTCCACCTCGTTCACATCGTAGACTTCGTAGAACAGAGAGGTGAACTTGACCCTCTGCTTTCCGTTCTCGTCAAGCAACGGCTCTCCTGTCTTCTTGTCCTTCAACTCGTACACCTTGAAGAACGAGACGGGGTAGGTGTGCGTCACCATTACTGGTGTGCCGTCCTTGTGGAGTTTCGGCTTACCATTCTTCCTAAGTGGATATCTCTTTGGTGCTGGAAGTTTGTTCCCTGTATCGGCCTCATACTTTGCGTATGTGTCCTTCCTCAGCTTGGTGATTGCATCGGCCTCGGCCTGTGACATTTTCCCGTCTCTGACCATTCTGTACAAATCAACTGGCAAATCCTGTGGCAGTCCGACAATCTTGTCCTTCAGCTTTGTAATCTGCTTCTCCGTTATTGTGTTTGTGACACCCATGCAACCTAGGAACAGTTCATTGTTGCTATTGTAGTACTCTCCAGTGTACCAGTTCTTAGGTCTTTCGCCATGCGATGCAATCAAATACCAATCATACAGAAGTATCTTCTGCTCAAGGCACTTCGGCATCACCTCTTCCAAGAGTCTGTTAATCTGCATCTCCTCTGCATCAAACTTCTTCTTCTCTTCGCTCATATCAAATCCCTCACTTTACCAGTTGAGTACATATCCCTCTCAAGAGGGAGTCCGAACGGCGGAAACTTGATGCTCTCAAGTTCGCTGAACATGAAGTATCCCCATTCCCATCCGTATCCTATGTTCACGTATCCGAACATATACCAATCATCACCTTCCTTGTCAGCCTCGGTTACGAGCCATGTACAGCACGGCCCACCGAAGAACTTGACAATCACTTCTGCATCCATTCCCTTGCCGTCCTGCGACCCACAGGGGTGTGCCAGTAACTTCTTCTCGATTTCCTTTGTAATCAGCTTCATTTCCCAATCTCCTCTTTGATTTCATCCACACTGCCGACCACGAACTTGGCCTTATCGCACACATCTGCCACAAGTGTGTCGATGTCAACCCACGTACCCCAACTGACATCGGTGTTGAACACAACCACGAAAGTCCCCTCGGTTCTGTCGTTTGAGCAGTTGTAGTAATCGAAACCTATCTTGTGATTCCAATAGCGTTCCAATCCCTTGTTGAACAGTTCCTCGATGTCTCCCATCGAATCTTCGCCATTGAGGACTACAAGATACTGTGGTGTGTCATTGTCCAAATTTCCGACGAGATAATCCAAGAACTCATACCCCTCAATCAATGTCGCCTTTCCATTGAGAACCATCTCTGCCTTCTCACGATTCAGTTCCTCTTCGTGTGCCGACGCAGAAGGATAGTTGTTGAACTCCTTGCCATCCTCAGTTATGTACACCTCGTACTCTTCTGTTATTGTCCTTGTGCGAATCTCTTTCTTCATGGTGCTATCTCCATATGCACTCTACCAAGACCCATACGAGCCTTTACATCCTTGACGATGAACTTCTTGGAGCAGTCCCAATAGTTCCCTTTCATCTCTCCGTCAACCAACACTGTGACGGCTTTGTTAGAATTCCACTTCCACGGCTTGTTCTCTGCGTAGATTAATGTAACTGTCGGCATAGTCCCTCCTCACTCATAAAGATTCCGAATGTATATGTCAGTACATTCTCCGATAAACTTGGCATCTGCCGTCTCTCCGTACATCTGAGAGTACCTCTGTGCAAGGAACTCGAATATGGCAGTCTCAAGTTCGACCTGTGTATAAACCTCTGCCCATCCGTAGTGCAAATCCTCAACGCATCTGTTCTGTGGCTCGTTCAACCACTCGTACACCTCGTACATGAATTCATCCATTCTCTGTAATCCTCTCAATCGGCTGATTGTAGCCGTCCTTCCTGACGCTCAGAATCGCATCCCACTTGCTCTCGGCTCGTACCTCTATCGGCATACCGACCACGAACTCTATGAAGTAGGTGTGTTCAATCCTCTGAATCTTCTTCTTCATCCTCGTCCTCGTTGAGTACATCCTTGATTTCATCTACATAGAGCCAGTCTCCATTGTCCACAATGTAATCAGCCAACTCGTCGAGCCAGTTCTTTCTGATTTCACCTGCACAATCATAGGTGGAGTAGGACGTTATTCCATAAACTCCGTCCACCCAGTAGTCATCATTGATACTGAAATCCCTGTTAGCCATGCTGATTATGTCCGACGGCTTCATGCCACAGAAACATTCGTCGAACATATCCATAGGTATGAACTCGTCCTCTCCATATGCGTTTTCACGGCAATACTCGTTGAACGCTTCTATCAACACCACATCTCTCAAGTCATCGAGGACTTCCTTGATTCTCTCTTTCTTGCTCATTCCCTTGCTCCTTCAAGCATCTGCTCCACAATCTCCATTGCGACCAACATCACCTCTGCATCAACCATCTGTGCGAAATCCTCTAATGTAAACTCCATATCCGTTCTCCTTTGAGTTAATCTCTGCTCCTTGTACAAGGGCATGAAAAAAGGCACTAGCCCAAGCTAATGCCTTCTCCTATGACCTTGGCCATCTGCTATACGAAATTGAATTTCGATTCCTTCAGCTTCTCGTCACACTCTCTGTAGAACTGCCTTATCTTCGGATTGCAGTGCTTCTGCCCTGCCGTGTACGTACCATCCGAAAGCAATATACCTTCATCCGTCTCAATCTGATGTATTTCAATCATTGATACATACTCGTTCTCAACATGGATTGAAGCCGAGTAAGTATCTTCCCTTGTCGGAAAGAATGACCTAGGTGTTCCGTCCCACTTGTCATACACACCATCACGGCTGAAAATCCAATCCTTGAATGATTCAAGGCTAGTGAAATTCATGTCGAAAGGTTGGTTTCTGTACCAACCACGTCCGATGTTCTCCATTCTGACCTTCATGTTCGCTCTCCTCTTTTTAGAATCCGTATGACCAACCTTTTCTGTAGCTTTCGCCCATGTAATAGTTGTTCATATACTGGGGTATAACTCTGTTGCGAGTCTCATAGTCCATCACGTCAAGTCTTGACAACCCTTCGGGCAAGTTCTCCACTGGCATGGCTTCCCATTCCCTCTTGCTTATTGACCTTTGGATGAACTTGAAGACATGGTTATGCACTGTTGTCTGCGAGTACCCATCCCATGTTCTGTGGAATGAGCCATCCTTGTCCACATAGCACACGATTGTCCAGTAAGATATGAGATATCTCCTTCCGTCCAGTTCCTTGACGATGGCTCGTCCGTTAGTCCCTTTAAGCTCCATGTTTTCACCTCTCAGTTAGTGCTACCCAAAGTAGCATAATCTTCCAAATCAACAAGTCTCATTGGGTGTGTATACCCATTCGGATATCTGAAATAGACGATATCCTTCTCTGCATCAATCTCACGATTATGGTTGAACTCTGGGTCTGCACCGATAATCTTTGCGACTTTCTCAATCAGCTTTCCGATAACGTTCTTCTCTTTTTCACTCATGGCTTGTACTCTCCTTTGCCATCCGAAAAATTCCTCTGTACCTTATACAAGGACATGAAAAAAGCACCAACCTTGTCGGTCAGTGCTTCGCTCATGGCTTTGTATTTATTTGAACGTTATCCTTGTGAAGTTGTTCCCCAATGACAACTCCATTCCATCATTGCAGATGTTGATTCCCGTGATGTCCTCGTAGTACGCAGTCATGTATCCGCTTGGCCAGTACAGACACATGAAGTTCTCGTGGAAATTCGCATATCTGTATGAGCCGTCAACAGTCTTGTCATAGGTCGGCGTGTCAGTGCCTTCCTTGTTCGCTGATGAATAGACATAGCCTATCATCTTGAAAGCATCAATCATGTTTTCCCTTGTGAATGTCATCCTCTTTCCTCCATTTACACAATCAGAGAGAAGTCCCTAATTGATTCCTCGAAATGCTCCCACTTGCACAACTCAAGTGCGAGTTCCCTTATCCTCTTGCAACGCTCGTTGAACATATTCTCATTTTTGGCTAGTGACTGAAGCTCTCCAATCTCGTGATTGTATGAGAGCACCAAATCTGCATAGTCCTTGCAGATGCTGAAAGGGAGTAGCAACTGTACATCATTCGGTGCGATGAACACAACCTTGTCTGATTCAACGTCATACTTCAAATCATATGTTGAAGTATCAAGGTCAACATTGTCCTCATAGAAGTATCTGTACTCCCTTTCCCAAAGACGCTGATTCTCGTTAAGTTTCATGGTTTCCATGTGTTTTTCCTCACTTTTTGGGCAATAAAAAAGCACCGAAACAACCATGTAAGTTGAATCGGTGCTTGCAGTCGTGCAAGGCTAGTAACTCAGTCCTTGCTCTTCTCCATGTCCTTTCTGACAAGTTCTTTGAGATATGCGTTAACTGGTCTGTGCTTCTCGATATGCTCTATCATCTCCATATCTGTGAGTTTTGACACTTTCAGACCATAACGCATTGTGTTCTCTTTAATCCATCTGTTTTGTGATTCCCTTGCCATCTCAATGATTCTGTGGTTTCCTCCGATTTGAACTTTATCATAATTCTATCTCCATTTGCAAACGACGTTGCACCAATGATAAATGGCACTAGCAGTAAAGCTAATGCCATCATCATTGACGCATCAATGAACCGATAAGCACTTGTTTTTTTCGACTTAACCATGTTAGCTACGTTTCACAACGTTGCTTGCGACATTGGCTATACAGTTTGTGCATTGGGCGTTACGTGTATCCTTGCGACCTTATCAACAACGCTTTTGCAATGCGACCTATAACTTGTCTTTGCATGGCAATGTATCTACTTCCCACAGCCAACATACACCCTTGGACATTATGAAAGAGCCGTTGCAATTTCACCATTGCAAGGCCCTTTCATTGGCTATCAGTTACGACAGCAAGTGCAGTTTTCCGGTGTCCTCTGTGGGGTTGTGTTTGACTTGTCTATGCTTTTGGCCCTTGATGTTTCAACGATTTACGCTTGCGCTACGCAGTTCCTAGTTGTGCATCCTTTTGTGTCTGCACCATGCTAACTTTATAGCATCCATAGACCACAAAACCAACAGTTGTTGACCAATGACAACATAGCAATTAAGCTATACCCTTAATGGGTTGTTAGCGGTGCGCCGTCTTTTAAAGTGCCTTATCGGTCGCAAATTTGTTCGGCTTGTCCCTTGCCTTGTCTTTCGCACTATTCACGCAATGCGTACATGGTATTTGCTTTTTACGGCTCAAACGCTGATTGCGTGTTTTACTAGGTTGCAAGTGCTTTGGTTATCTGCTAAATGCTACCTAGCTAGGTTTGTTGCCTAGTGTGTAGCCACAACAAGCGTTATGGCTACCATTAGACCACAAGCCGTTAGGCTACCTTGTCGGCTTTCTTGGCTAGTGCCTTGTTGACTTGCTCAGTCTTGGCAAGTGCTTTCTGTATTGCACTCTCTACGCCTAACTGATAAGGTGTCACCGCTTCACTGTATACGTCTACATCATGGCTACCGCAAGAATAGATGAAACGCACCATATCAAGTAAGTTTGCATACGGCGCACCCTTGACGGCTTTTGTGAATACGTCTTTAGCCGTTTCTTCTGTCTTCACAACAAATGGTGCTTTGTACAGACTTGATGCGGTTGCCTTGCGTGCCGTCTGATAGTCCTTGACATGGCAAGTACCATCCGCCAATGGTGTGACAACAGTCACAACACCCGCTAGTGGGTTGGCGTTTTTGACCACAATTGCATTGTAGCGAGTATCAAGTGTAAACTTGAAATTGTAGTCATAGTCTTTTGTGCCGTCCGAAACTACACAAGCTATGTGCATGACCATTTTTCTAGCTTCTGTGTAGCTGAATCCTCTATTCATCAAATCCTCAATGCTTGCGCTTGCCTTGTCCGATATCTTGCCTAGTGCAACATAGTTGGCTAGTCTGTCATGGGTTGATAGCTTTTCTTTCTTCTGTGTGGTTGCCTTGACTGATGATTCAATGCGCTTTGTCTGTCTTGCCGTCTTGACTGTCTTGTTCTGTGTGTTCTTCATGTTTCTTCCCTTTTGGCCTTATCTCAAAGCCGTTTGTAATGTACCTACCCAAGTAGGCTATCCTAAAGGTACAACATATAGGCTAGCCTAGTCAAGAAAAATCGTAAAAATTTTTCGATTTCTTTTTTCGGCTAGTTTTTAGTAAACAGTCGGCTCGTATCAAATATGTACAGATTACTTATATATACTTGAATTAACATACCATAGAAAAAACACACACACGTGTGAGGCTAGTTAAAGGCATCTAATCCCTAGTGTGGGTTAGTACCCATATCATCATCAATAGACACTAGACAAAAGACAGATAACACTTGCCACCAAAGCAACGAGAACACACCTAGAATCAGTCCGAATGTCCAAACGTACTCCCATACAATCCCACCCAGTCTAAACGTTAGCTACCCAAGTCACGATACGCTCAATTTCTTCACACTTACAAATGCTTTAGTCAGCAGGACTTACAAACACCATTCAAAACCTAGTGGACTGGCGAGGTCAAAAGGTGAGGGGGTACCCAGCCGTTCGCACACACACGCACACACACTTAGTCGCTTACATTTTCTCAAAATTCCTATGGTGTCAAATACCGTATAAAGCATGAATATGACGGTTATGAATATGCATTTGTCTCGGATTTTCCCGAGGCTGTATCTGGAAGTAGTGAATATTTGGTGCATATCGGTCATTTTGGGGAGGTTCTGGCCGAGAATCCGGTTGACAACGCACAGTGAGGATGGCTACATTTAGTGTGTACGGTATACACACACGCTACTGGTAGTGTACAGAGGAGGGAAGATGGGTGGTGTCACAAAGTATTCACAGCTGAGCGAGAGGACACGGGCCTTCGTGGACCATTTCATACAGACGAACAACGTGATTGACTCGTATTTCGACGCAGGTTTCAAGGATGGGTGCGACAGGAATGACCAAGCGCAGAGGATGCTTGCGTACAGATACGGGAAGAAGATACTGGCCAAGCCTCTGGTGAGGGACTACATAGCGATGAACAGACCTATACTTGTCCCTGAGACGGGTGAGATAGACGAGAAGCAGATTACTGACCGTCTGACGCTGATAATGGCAGGTCAGATAGAACAGCAGGTTCTAGTGAAGGGTGAGCTGCATTACGTCAGACCGAGTTTCAGGGACCAGATAGAGGCTGGGAAGGTGCTTGTCTCCATTCTCGAGAAGAGGGAGAAGCAGGGGACGAAGAAAGCGTCGAAGGCGTTGACTGGGAAGATTACATCTCTGATAGGAAGTGCTAGGGCGGAGGTCGTGGATGAGCAGTGACCGCAAGGCGAGGATAGAGCGTGTCCTGAAGTACCATGACAGGATAGAGAAGGCTTGGAAGACCGCCAGAAAGGACGGGCTGGAGACCGAGTTCATACGCCATATGGTCACTACTGATGTGTACTTTCTCCTCTACTATGTTCTTGGCAGGACGGATTTGTGCTACGAGGAGTGGTACGAGAACGACACTCTAGACATAGACGGGATGAAGGTGCCGAAGGGAGAGGGTGATGTTCTTGTGAAGGAGAAGGGGAAGGTCGTCACTGACCCGAAGAGGGGGAGGAAGTGGAGATGGTACAGACCGTTCCTGTTCGAGAGGTGCGAGGAGGTCCAGAGAGAGCCTGACGGGTATCTGGACATATGGGCCAGAGACCACTACAAGTCAACCATAATAACCTACGGGATGACGATTCAGGAGATACTGAAGAACCCAGAGGTCACAATCTGCATCTATTCCTACAACATAAGCACCGCACAGAAGATGCTCGTGCAGATACGTACCGCTCTACAGCATCCGATTCTTGTGGGCTGTTTCCCTGAGATTCTCTTCGAGAACACCAACGTGCAGACATGGAAGGACGATGAAGGTGGAGTCCATCAGATGGAGTGGTCGTCCGACGGCTTCACTGTGAAGAGGAAGGGCAACCCCAAGGAGCATACTTTGGAGTGCTCAGGGCTGGTGACTGGCCAGAAGACTGGCGGACACTACAATCTCCTCATATACGATGACACAGTGACCCCTGAGTCAGTCGCCACAAAGACCCAGATAGACAAGACGACGAGCCAGTTCGAGATGTCGCTGAACACAGGTTCAACAGCGAACCTCAGGATAAGAATGATTGGCACCAGATACCATCTCCATGACACATATGAGAAGGTCATAAGAAACGGCACTGTGAAGTTGAGGTTGTATTCATGCCTAGATGAGGAAGGGCACTCCAGACTGTACTCCGAGCCAGTGCTGAGGTGGAAGCTCTCGAGGATGCACGGAAGCGTCGTGGCCACCCAGATGTACTGCGACCCTCAGGCCATAGGCTCGTTCAATTTCCTGTTGGACTGGATACCGCCAAGAATACCGAGGGATGAGATAAACCGTGAGATGTACAACTGGTACATAATATGCGACCCTGCTTGGAAGATATCGGCTGATGCGGACAACACGGTCTTCGCCGTGATAGGTGTCACTGGCAGAGGCCCAGACAGACATTTCCTCGTCGCCGATTTGATGGTTGACAAGATTTCACTGGAGGACAAGACGAAACGGCTCTTCGAGCTGGTTTCGGAGTACACGAACTCGAGACGCAAGCCGATAGTGTTCTACGAACGGGTAAGTATGCAGTCGGACATAGACCACTTCCAGACCGAGATGAACAAGAACGGGAACATGTTCACCATAATAGAGGCATCTGGAAAGCCGAAGATTAACTACGGGATGGCCTCGTCATCATCGAACATGAAGTTCAAGGATTTGAGGATATCCGTACTGCAACCTGCGTTCAAGGCTGGGCTGTTCCGATTCGTCGACCACTCTTACGTCGGCTTCGCAAAGGGCAAGGTGATAGACAACGTACAAGTGAGGAACTGGCGTGGTGATGAGGAGGACACGATAGAGTCGTTCTTCGAGGACGAGTACACCAAGTATCCGAATTCGGAGCATGATGATGTGCTGGACACGCTCTCAAGATGCGTGGACTTGGACGTCGGCATACAGATGGTTGGCCCTGACATGACGGTGCCAGTCGAAAAGAAGGCCAAGAACCCTCTTGATTATTACTCCACAGGGATTTACCAACCTTATTGATATTGACAATATGACTTCTCTGCATAATAATAGACACTAGATGTAGTGTGCATCACCCCATAGGCACACTGTATCTGGGGTCGAGATGGACAACAAAGAGCTTACGGCATCGCTATTGAGAAGGTACAGGACTCTCCAGAACGCAAGGAAGCTGAACGAGAAGGAGAGGTGGGATGCATTCGCACTGGTGAACCACAGAACCGTAGGAGCTTCGCTGTCCGACTCGCCCGTCCAGAAGCTCAGATGGCATACGGCGGTACCACAGAACGCAGTTGATGACTTCGTTGACTACTTCGTCGGCAACCTCGTCTCACCGAACATCCCTTGGATGGGCATGATGTACCGCTCGTCCGACATGACCGAACAGGATGACATGGCTGGTGCGAACGAGTACATGGGCAGTCTGAAGAACGCAGTCATGTCCGAGATGGCCGAGTCCAACTTCTACCCAGCCAACAACCTCGCCACCAAGGACGAGTTCTGCGGTGCGTGCTCCGCAATCCTGATAGGCAACGACCCCAACAGGAAGGTGACGACCTACACTACGCTGACACCTTGGCAGTTCTGGACGGACACCGACCAGTACGGCGAGTATGACACGCTCTTCTACGTGAGGAGGATGAACGTCGTTCAGGCCTATGAGAAGTTCGGCACGAATCTCCCAGAGTTCATGGTCAAGGTCTACGAGGACAAGGACGCAGACCCGTACGAGACTTGGTACGATTTCCTCCTCTGCATATATCCGAGGTTCAAAGTCAAGAGGAGAAGACGCTCCAAGTTCGCAAAGGAGAAGGAGTTCGCAGTAGTCTGGATGTATCTCGCTGACGGTAACACGAACACCGAGTCCACTGGCAAGAGCCAGATTATAGAGGAGTCTGGAAGCGACTTCTTCCCTGCCGTGGTATCAGCTTGGGCATATGACGGCGACAACCCATACGGCACTTGCCCAGTCATGAGGAATGCAATGGAAATCAGAAGGACTGACATGCTGGCATACGAGACAGCACTGTCAATCCAGAAGATGAACCACAACGCATACGTCGGTGTTGCCCAGTCGCTCGAGAACTTCAGCGACGACCCGGGGTCAAGAAACGTCGTGCAGTCTATGGATTTGGCTCCACAACCGCTTCCAGTAACGCAGACCGTTGAGGGTGCTATGGCACTTCAGGAGAAGCAGGAGTCTGCAATCCAGAAGATGTTCAAGAACGACATCTTCAGCTTCCTCTCCAGAAACGACAATGCGAAGGTCTACACCGCAACACAGATTAACACGTCGAAGTCTGAACAGCTCTCGCTGATGGCCCCGATGTTCGGAAACTACCAGAGGAGGATTGAGAAGCTGGTGAAGCTGACTGTCCTGACTATGGCGGAGAACGGGAGGTTGCCGAAGGGTGCGAAGGACATACTGGACGGAAGAGGGAAGATTCGTGTGACCATCGAGTCCACGCTGGCTCAGGAGCTTAAGGCGTACACGAACCGTGATGCGAACATCGCACTGATTGAGCAGTGCATGCCGATTGCCCAGATTTCACCAGAGGCTCTGATGAACATAGACTTCGACGAGGTGATAAGGGGGATAGCGATAGGATTGGGCGTTGACCACAAGGTGCTGAAGGACAAGTTCGTCGTCATGCAACAGAAGGTGGCGATGCAGCAGATGCAGGCTATGCAGGCACAACAGCAGGCACAGCTGACGCAGAGCGAGGTCAACAGGAACAACGCTGGTGCGGCCAACCTGAACAACGCAGGCGGTGCTAACCAGTATGGGAGGGGTGCATGATACTCGACTCCCAGATGCTCACGAAGGAGCAGAACGACAGGCTTGAGAGGAAGATGCTCTTCTACCGCACTGATGAGGGCGAGAAGGAGATTTTCAACCTGATGCGTGATGCGAAGCTCCTAGAGAGCTGTACCCCAGAGGAGTTGCCTCTGAGGAACTATGCGATAGCGAAACTGACGGAGCTTGGATTCAACATGGAGTTCAAGGTCCGAAAGGCGATACATGACATGCTTCAGGAACATGTTCCAGAGGAGCGTGTCGGCAAAGGAGACATATATGGAAACGACTGACAACGTTGAGGTCACTGAACAGGATTCCCTGACCAATGCAGAGTCTTCCGCAGACAAGGTGTGGGATTCGGAGAAGTATCCGTCATGGCAGAAGAACCTGCCGAAGGCATACTGGGGAGATGAGAGGCTCAGAGGTTTCGATTCCCTCAAGGATGTCATCGAGACTGTTACGAACCCGAAGACCAAGGCTCCAGAGAAGTATGAGCTGGGTCTCGGAGAGGGATTCGATGATGTGGAGAAGGTTCTGAGAAAGGCTGACGTGTCGCAGGACGATGCGAAGGCACTTGCAGACGCACTCAAGGGCAAACTGCCGAAGAGATACACACACGATTCGCTCAAGGAGTTCTACGGCGCAGACTTCGAGCAGGCCGAAAAGGATTTCGGCAAGGCTGTCGAGGCAATGCTTGGTTCGGACGAGAAGGCCAAGGGAAACTTCATGAAGCTGATGGACAACCCTACGGTGTTCGAGTTCGCAAGGCTGGTGGGGAGGAATCTCGGAGATTCGCCCAACCTCGACTTGGGAAGACAGCAGGTACAGCCGAAGAAGGGCTCTGGTGATGTCATCACCGACCTGCTGACGGGAAAACTTTAAGAGGTATCTAAATGGCACTTTTCGAGAGAGTCGTCAGAAGCCCGCTTGAGTTCACATTTGCTGATGACCAGCAGGGAAAGCTGGCTCAGGTCGTGGCCAAGGAGTTGGAGGGCAAGTCCAACCTCCTCATGGACGCAACCTACATGCCGACGAATGAGGACACAAGACATCGTGGCCGTCGTGACGAGTCGTTCAAGGACGATGCAGTCACAGTCGCATCGGATGAGGGACATCCGTGGACAGAGGGAACACACGAGTACGAGTACACAGTTGAACTCGGACTCATCGCAAACGGTTGCAAGTTCGATTCGCTTCAGGAAGCCAACGCACCAAACGAGGACGTTGTCAGACTCGAGCGTGAGGACATCGCAAAGACCATCGACACACTGAACAGGAAGGATGCATACCTGACAGTCTACGGCGACCAGAGGGTTGACCCGAAGGGATGGAACGGACTCGCCTACTACACAAGGAAGGTCACAAACCGCACCAACTTCGAGACCAACTACTACGCTGGCAAGAACCCGTTCGAGGGTGATGACATGTGTCTCACTCTTAACAATCAGGCGGATGCGACAACAGCACTCACATCAGCCGCTGGAAACGTGTTCGGCTCCATCTACGCTGTCGTGTGGGGAACGAACTTCGTCTCCAAGCTGTATCCGAAGGCAAGTGCAACATATGGAATCGAGACTGAGGTCTCTCCTGAGACAATCGTCTACAACGCCGCCAACAACAGATGGCACAAGCAGAGGTTCATCGCATTCCGCAAGGGCTCCGCAGTCAACGTCGCAGACAGATTCGGCCTCATCCGTGTCGCAAACATCAACATGGACAAGACCGTCGGCGGAAGTACCCACGACGTGAAGGAGGAGTATGAGAGACTCTGCAAGAACATGGCCTTCATCGAAGAGGTTCTCCAGAAGAAGGGTGTCGCAGGACAGGTCAAGTTCTATGCTCCAATTCCTCTCATCAGAAAGATGAGGGCGGCTCGTGCGCTCGGTCAGGTCTCACAGAGCAACATCTTCTACTCAATCCCGGGCGTTGAGCAGGCTGGTCAGATTCATGGAATCATGGCCAATGATTTCTACATCAACGACAACTATCTGGTCACACCTGAGTTCCAGATGCTCCAGACAGAGTCGTTCGTGAGCTGAGGAGGTGTGATATGCGTTCATACTACAAACAGCAGTACGTATTCGGGCAGGTTCCTTTCGAGCTTAAGGACCTTGACACAACCACACCAGCTAAGTCCTACTTGGGCTCTGCCGAGGGTGGTGTCGCAAACCTCTCCGCAACAACCGATGATTCAACACACACCATGCCAATCGACCTCAAGGCCGAGAGGCAGGCACATGTTCAGAAGATTCGTGTGGAGATTAGAGTCCTCGAGGCTCTCGCAGGAACTGGTGCATCAGCGAAGATTGCATTCGAGCACTGCCCGTCAACCAATGGCGTCCCAGCAGTTGCAAGCGTGAAGGACCTTGTGGTCATCCCAATCGCAACAGCAGACGCAATTCCAGCTTCAGCACAGCCTTGGATGGAGTTCACCATGCCGAGCAACTGCGCCGAGAACGTCGTCGTGTCAGTCGTTCTAGATGACAAGACGAAGGCTTTCACAGCTGGAAAGATTCTCGTCCAGATGAACCCTAACATCTGATTCTCTGGTGGTCTGCACAGCAGGGGTTGCTCCTTTTCCTCCTGAACCGCATATGTGCAGGCCACCTTCCTTTTGGGAGGCGACATGACAGACACAACCAACACAAGCTACGACTACCTGTCAGCTCCACTTGTGATTGACGGGGAACTCAATCTTCAGGGCGTGCTCAATGTCGCCCTCTCTTTCTTTGACAGGAACAGGCACATAACAGACGATGCTGGCGAGAAGGAGGTGATTCTGTTCAAGCAGACACTCCCGATTGCACTTGTCTCATGCGCCTCGATGTCTGACTGGTCATTCCTTGTTAAGACCGTTGACTACGAGCCAGACGACATCACAAACGACAATCCAGTCCTCTATGACAGATACACTCAGATGGACGGATACGAGCGTGGCAATGTGTATTTCCTGAATGACAGGAGATACTGCCACAGATACAAGACATATAAGGGATTCAAGTACGCATACAAGCTTCCGAGGGACTTCCTCAAGCTCAAGTATATCAACGGAGACCACAAGGTCGGGTTCGCAATAAAGGGCGATGAGCTGTTCTGCAACTTCAGCGGATGCACAATCGACTATGTGTCAAAGCCGTTGTCAGACCTCCCTACTGACTTCGGCTACCTTGTGGCCTACCGTTGCGCAATGGACATGGCACAGCATCTTGACCCAGAGGGTACGTCTCTGGCAAGAGCGACAGCCATGTTCCAGAGCGCATATGCAATCCTGAAGCAGAGGGACGATGCCAGCTTCAGATTGGAGAACCCACCACAGAACCATTACATCGACTTCGACACATACTACTGGGGGACCAAGAGATGAGAAGGCTGGTAAACAACTGGCTGTTCGGAGAGGTCTCACCAAGGATGTCTGGAAGGCTGGACACAGATGTCTACGGGAACTCCTGTTCGGAGCTGACCAACATGCACGTATTCAGACAGGGTGGAATCTCAAGAAGGCCACCTCTCATGAAGACGATAGAGGTGTCTGGATACGAAAGGATAATCTCAGGCAAGTATGACTCGAGCACTCAGGGCGCATTCCTGCTTGGCGCAGGGAAGCTCGCATATACAGACTTCGAGTCTGTAACCGAAATTGACCTGCCGACTGGATGGAGCGGGATAACGGCGACACAGGTATGGGATGTAAGGGTTGCAAGATACTACAACGACTTCTACATGGTCCATCCGTCATTCCCTCTCATGAGGATAAGGCAGAACATCGGCTTCGAGGCTGGTCTTCCGCATCTGTTCGTCAATCAGGACATATCAAGGAAATATATAGAACTGACCCTTGGATGGGGAGTGGCTACAAGTGAAGAGCTTGTCTTTACATTCAATGGCAGAAACTACAATATCAATGTTTCAACTGGAGAATCCGCCAGTGAATTCGCAAAAGCCATCGAGTCTTTGCAGATTGATGGATGGACAAGCAAAGCAGATGCGAACGTGATATCATTCAGACCTGATGATGTTGTGGATTCATACAGGAAGTATGACGATAACTGGGAAGGTTTCGGTTTCAGGAAGAAGAATACGAACCTGCCACCATCATCTTTCACGCCGACATTCAGGCTGAAGGACGAGCAAGACCAGAAGAAGGGCCTAGTATACGGAGAGGATGCGTTCGATGACTGCTGGCTGAATCAGATTGACCCATATGGGGAACCGCACTACCCATGCGACATTGCGATTATAGGTGAGCGCATGTGGCTGTTGGTTGACTCCGACACACCGCAGGTCTATGTTTCGAGACCATACAGGACAAGCCAGATTGTGTATCCTAAAGACTCCAATGACACAATCCTCGACTTCATACAGTTCGAGCTTGTGGCAACCACATCAACGCAGATGAAGGAGCAGGACTATCTTCCTATAAAAGAAGGCAAGGATGCTGACGGAGAACCGATGTGGGAAGGTGTGTCGAATGACCAGAGGATTTGGATTCCACCAGCACATGATGCGATAAAGACAAGAAGCGACCTCAATGCATACAGGGCTGACAATGAGTTCACATTGGAGTATGACCCAGAGCACATAAACGTTGTCACCAAGCTGACTTGCGGAGATACGGTCATAAACTATCAGAACTGTTTCTATCTCACGTATGACACTGTGCCAGACATGAACAAGCTTGTGTTCGACTCTGATACTGGGAGACACTATTCTGATGTATACAGCAGTTCAAACCAGACTGCTACAAGGATTTGGGTTGTGGAACCAGCCACAACATCTAACGGCCTTGAATATGAGTACCACAAGACTGAGGACATAAGGCCAGCAACTAGGACAAGATATTACAGAAAGGTTAGTGATAACGTATATGCATATGTCGCAAGTCCGTCTCAGAGTGACATGCAGAACATGTACGAGCGTTCGGTTGTGTTTTCAGACATCAACCCGACAAGCCAGACGTTCAAACCAGTATACGAATACGGCAAGCAGTATGTCATGGGAAACAGACAGCTCAGGCTGAAGACAACATACAACAGCATGATATACACACTTTCGGATGTTGATGTCGTCGGTGGCCAGCTTGTCGAGACTGTGATATGTGCGGCAATACCATATTATGTGTTCGACACTTCCATGACATCTGAGATGTATGAGGACACAACCACTCTTGACAAGGTCGCAACAGCATCGACTGGCATGCAGTTCATGCTGGCAACTGGACGTAATGACCATCTGAGATGGATTGCGCTAGGTGACTCAATAATGATTGGAACTGACTCGACTGAGTGGAGGATGCCACCAGACATGAACGCACTCGATGGAAGTGCAAAGATTTACTCTTCCTTCGGTACAGCCAAAGGTATAACTGCCAACATAAACACTGATTTGGTTTATGTACAGCATGGCAACCTTCTCAGGATGTTCTATACTGATGACTATGGTTTGCAGACTCTGGAACTGTCGTCGATAAACCCAGAGATAATGCAGGGAAGCATCTATGACATCGTTTCATGCTCTTCTCCTGAGCCTACGATAGACATTCTGATTGATGGAGACATAATCCATCTGTGCGTTGATAGGACAAATGGTGTTCAGGCGTTCTCGAGATGGACTTTCGCAGATGACATAAAGTCAATATGCGGAGTTGATACATACACAGGTTCGTTCCTTTGCGCACTTGTCGAGAGCCAGTACGGACAGTACATAGGAATCTTCGACAACACTGGTGACGTATCAAGCTTCAGGGACTGCGGATACACGCATTTCCTCTCTGCTGACACTCAGGATGAGGGGAAGACATACTACGAGCTTGACGATGGAGAGTATGTTGATGCAGAGAACGTGACGAACCCGAAGGCTCAGGGTCTGTACGAGTTCGGTCTGAGGAACGGTGTAATCGACTACACGTCAAGGATGACTGCGAATCCGTTCGATTCTGTAATGGAGGACGGGTCAGTAACACTTGGCGAGTACAAGAATGTATCCAAGATAATCTTAAGATGTCTGGATACAGGGCATATAAGAACCTACTACAACAGCAAGGACCAGCAGGTGACGAGGACTCCAGTGTGTTGCAACAGGGAAGGCACATATGTAGGTGGCCTTGCAGACCATGCGATAAACGTGAACGGAGGGTCGGTCAAGGATTTGATGATAACGGTTGAGTCTGTTGGGGATGAGCCCATGACTCTTCTGGCAATGGCATACGAGACGAGGATAAACAGAAATGGCTAAGTCATCTCACAACACATACAGAATAAGGTACTATGACCAGCAGACACAGCAATGGCTATACAAGGATGTAGAGTATGGCACAAACCCTACAACTGGCGAGAAGCTTGACACTGGAAATGGCAAGAGAACCAGCAGTGGCAAACAGCTCAGCTCGATGAACAGAATAGTTGACGAGCCAGATGACGATTATAAAAGCAGTCCATCTACAAGTACAAGCAGTTCAACTGCTACGCCTACTCCTCTAAAGCCAAAGCGAAGCATCTATGACTCGTCTGTAAAGAGCGATACTGGCAAGAAGATTGGCAAGTATTACCAGCTAGGCTCGAACATAGCCAATCTTGTCCAGAACAAATACACGGAGGCTGGCAAGAAGCAGGAGAATGCGAACTTCTGGCAGGGGTTGGTATCTACAGTAAGCACTGCATTGAGTTGGATTCCTGTCGTTGGCCAGATTGCAGTTGGTGCAGGTGGCATGGTCAACAACTGGATTCAGTACGGCTCAACGAAGAAGCAGAACAAACTTGTCGGTGAGGCTCAGACACTTGAGCAGATGGCGACAAACCTGTCCAACTATGTCAACTCGCTCTCGAACAGAGATGAAATAATAGAGGACTCAGTATATGGGATGTATGGTGCTCTCGACGAGATGAGTGCTACATACGGAAGTGAGTTCGTAGACCAGATATTCAATGTATACATGGCTGCGAGTGGCGTAACGCCAGAATCATACTCTCTTCTCAACGGCAACTTCAATGTCTTCAGCGACGACATGGTTGTCGGAAACGTCTCTGGTGACAATGGCATGTTCGACCAGCTGACAAATGGAGACTACAACTACTTCAACAACGTGTATGCGCAGATTACGGCTGAGGACATATCGAAGGTACATGACAGGTTGGTGCAGTCTCTGTATGGTGCAAACACTGCATTCTCAGAGCAGTTGAGGGGATATGAGGTAGAGCTCAGGAATCTGCTTGAAGGTGCTCTCGCAACAGAGAAGAGCACTGTGGCCAATGCCACATCCGAGCTTGCTCAGCTTCAGGCTGGCTATAGGTCTGAGAACATAGGATATGCTGAGAACATAGGCTCAGCCGAGGCTGGTTCTGCTGTGTCTGGAATGCGAGGAGCGACAGCATACAACAATGTGGCATTGCAGGAGCTCAGCAGGGATATCGGGCTGATAAGAAGGACAGCCGAACTCACCGCTTTCGTAGGCAACTTCAACTACCAGATTGAGAACATGCACAAACAGCTCTCGATGAGCGCATACAATCTGAGGCAGAACCAGATTATAGCACAGAGAAGAGCTGAGGAGAGCACCATAGTCGGTTTTAACTCTATAGGAAGAAGCCTCCAGAGTTCCGAGAGGAAGTCCAACTATTATATTGGCGAGGCGCAGAACTACGAGCGTCAGGTCAATGAGGGATACGAAAAGCTTAGTGCTGACGATGCTGATGCGGTGTTCGCATCATTCTAAGGAGATGATATGGCATTTGAATCCATGACGAACGAGCTTGCCAACAAGAGTGCGACAGGCAGACTTGACATGCAGAGCAGGATAGAGAACTCGAACAATGCGCTTAATGCGTGGAACAGCACAGTTGACACAGTCAATCTTGGTATGGAGACATACGCTCAGAACAGATGGAACAAGGACGAGCCTGACATCAAGAACGACCTGTACAGGCTTGGAGATGACTATCTCGATGTGAATGACGAGGATTCATACGGCAAGTACATGGATGCTGTAGACAACTACATCAACCAGAAGGCTTCTGGATACGGCCCTCTGATGAAGTCATATCTTCTCAACCACAAGACCGAGCTCGTGAACTATGCGAAGGAGAAGTACCAGCCTAGGATAGACCAGCAGATTGCCATAGCCAACCATAACGCTTTCACTGAGATTGAGGAGAAGCTTGTCAACAAGGTCAGCAACAACGACTGGGACTTCGGTTCGTTGGGCAATCCTGAGATGTACAAGTTCTCTGCCGACAGCAACGGCAAGATTGTCAGGCAGAAGGTGGAGGTCGAGGGCCTGTATGAAGTCAATGACGATATGCCAGAGCAGGAGAGGAACTGGCACAGTTTCCTTAATGCGATGTTGGTTGCGAAGTGCGGTGACAACTGCACTATGGAGGAAGCCAAGGCATACGTGCAGAACAAGGAGGACGAGTGGGAGTATGCTGTGATGTCCAATGACATGACGTATCTCACGAAGAATGCGATAGATGGGAAGATAGATGGTATCAACATCCAGACAGAGCAACAGGTTGTCGATTATCTCGAGACAATATATTCAAAAGATGGATACAAGCCGTATTCCAGAAAGAAGATAACACCAGCAGAAGAGGAGGTGTTCAAGAAATCCGCAATCAGCCTTGTACAGACAGAATGGAAAACCAGAGAGAATGAGGCATATGGCAAGTTTGAGCAGGCTGTCATGCCAGAGTTTGAGAGATTGCAGGATTCTGGCCAGTACATAACATCAGATATATTTGATGGCATGTGTGCTGATGCTGGGATTGATTCACGGTTCATAAAGTCAACAAGAGCCGAATATCAGAGCATACTTGATAGGAATGATGCGATGTATGAGTTGCAGACATTCTTCAATGCACAGGGCATTCTGCTCAAAGGCAACAACAGATTCGGCATAAGGCCTCAAGACAGCATCCTGTCTGTAAATGCAAGGGAATTCCTCGATTACAATGATATAACTGGACTTTACACATACTCTGACAATGCTGGGTTCTATACAATAGGTGGGCAGAGACAGGTCTTCTTCCAGAATCAGACTAACCTTGAGATATACAATCAGGCCAAGTCGAAAGGCGAGAAGATGATAAGTGATTTCGTCTCGCTGTACAATGACCTTTCAGATTTCAGGAACGGAGTTCCAAAAGACGGAAATTCAGTTCAGGCAGAGCTTGAGAACAGACTCAGCCTGCTCGGTGACGGCAGAACAGCAGAACAGGAAGAACAGGTCAGAAATGAACTCGACTATGAGATGGAGATGAAGGCTTGGGGCTTGTTCTACAATGGGAAACAGCTTGGAGCGTCAACTGAGATTGCAAGCAAGAATGTGGAACTGTATGAGGGCAAGTCTGCCGATGAACGCAAAATCAAAGACACTGCCGAACGCAACAGAAAGCTTACTGCACTTGAGGCTGAGAACTACTCGTTGGATGTAGAGGCTGACATACTTGTAGCTTCAAACATCATAATAAAGGATGGAATGACTGCGAATGCAGGTATAAACATGGCTATGGACCGTCTGGTAGCAGGTCTGTATTCGGAGATTGGAGACGATTCTGCACTGTATGGCATGTCAATCGACCCGTTGTGCAAGCTCCCATCCAACGAATATCTGCACATGATGCAAAGCGGAAAGAAGCCTACGAAGGAGTGGTTCGATGAGTATGCGAAGAAATATTGCGAATCGGAACAAGACATTTATGACCTGTATTGGCAGATTGGCGAGACACTTACAAGAGAGAAGTATGTGAAGTCTGGTGAGATGCCTACAAATGAGTCTGTCATAACAACGCTCCAAGGCTCGTACAACGATGTTATGCAGACTTGGATTGATGATTACTACAGAAGATGTGAAGACTATGACAACAGGCTGGCAGTGTTCAATGGCACGAAGAATGCATATGAGCAGGAAGACGGGACAACGATATACACTGACATACCAAACAAATCGTCATCTGCAAAATCCACCAGCACATCTGGCTCTGGGGAACAGAGATACTCGAATGCTTTGTCGAAATACGAGAGATACAACGAGAACAAAGGGAGTTCAACTGTCCCTGTGGCAAATGGAGATTATTTCCTCGGTGCCTATATAGACAACTTGGGCAATGTTGACATCGGAAAGATGAGGACAATCGCAGAGACTGACCCAAATCTCACGCCAGAAGAGCGTAAGATGGTTCTTGACATGACGACCTCTGAATGGGGCAAGAAATTTTTCGGAGACAATGCACGCATTGAATCATTGAAGAGGAAGATTGATGAGTTGTCTTGGGACGATTCCGAGAAAGGCAGAGCTTGGGTAAGTGCAGTCAACTATATATCAAGGAATTACAATGAGAACAACAATAATCTTGAGGACCTGATATCATCATGGTCTAGCTCATATCAGGAAACTGCGACCAATGCGTTCATTTCTGCAATGACGAACCTTGGATTTGATGGCATAGACCACATAATAGGTGGCAATTCAAAATTCAACTCATACTTCATGTCGTATGTCAAGAACACTGGAAAGCTTAGATATGACAATGAACACACATTGTACGGAGTCTCTGACAAGGTTACGAACTATCTCAACGGTGATATCAAGGACATTAAGACGATAGAGGAGTTCTCGCTGTTCAACGGTGACACATCAATCAAAGATGAGGACAAGTTCGCAAATGCAATGAAGGTTGCGTTCAAGATTCTTGGGATGGACGGCATGTACAACTCTGAGACTGACCTGAAGCAGAAGATTGAAAGATGGCAGAGCGAACTTTACACAGAGGATGGAGAGCCAAGATATACAGACAATGCAGATGAACTCAGGACTAAGCTGTATGAGGCGTTCTTGGCCACTGGAGAGCTTCTTGAACTGTCAGACTGTTTCATAGAGCTGTCGAATGCAGACTATAATCTTGGACTTCCAAGATACATAGACAGGAATGTCGTAACAATGTCATCTGGAGTACGTGTACAGATTGGATACGATGAGGACGGCAAAAGGAAGATGAATGTACTGAACAAGGACAACGTTGCAGGAGATTCATATGACATGTTCGCATCAAAGAAAGTGATTGAAGAGGCAAACAAAGCGATATCCGACCAAGTTAACTCAGACAACGGCGTATTCAGTCAGGGTATGATTTTGCAGACACAGGGATTCGGTGATTTGGTTGACGGAGAGATAAAGGTCATGTCTGGCGAGCCAGAGGGGACGAACCAGAGGAGATACAATGAAGCCGTATACCAGATGAAGAGCCTTGGCAATCAGCTTGTAGGAGGATATGACTGGTCACAGCTTCCGAAGTTCTCGAATGGCCAGTTCGATGCAGAATGGGCGAACGAATACGGGTATCAGCCACCAGAGCTGTACTCTGGCACGTCAATCAACGGGCACACATTCAACTACGTCATGACGACGAACAGCGAACAGGACTTCTCTGACAGACTTTTGGAGTTCAGATATGAACATTCCTCGTTCCCAATGATACATGCGTTCGCAGACTGGCTCCAGAAGAACATGTCAGCAAGGACAGTAGAAGACGAGCAGAGAGACTACGACATAATAAACAACTCAGGCTATCCGTTCTGAGAGAGGAGAGCACATGGCTACAACAGTTTTCAATCCAATGGCCGACAAGGGCGAACAGAGAAAACTTGCTCAGGAATACTTGCAGACTCTTTCCAACAGACGCAAGGAGATGGACAGTGGCATAGCCAAGAAACTGGCCACAAGTGAGTTTATCTACAACAAGGCAAACGAGATATACTATAAGTCAGATGACCCTCGTGAGAGTGCGAGTGCTGACCTATTCATAAGAAATGTACGGGAGAGTGTTCCTCAGCTGTCAGAGGAATATCTTAGAGCTAACTACAGGAACATAATCAAGCAGGCAACTGGGAATGACTTGGGTGCAGATGGCCTAATGGAGGTGTTCGGGCAGAAGGTTGCAGAAGGGTACAAGAGCTTCTGGGCTGGTATAAATGCCATAGGTTTTGAGATTGAGAACCATTTCAAGAACAAGGAAGCCTCACAGTATGAGATAGACGAAAGGAAGAAGAAGCAGGATGCATACATAGCATCAATAGCTGGCAAGGTGAGGACTGATTACTACAATGAGTATGACGGATTTGTACAGAAGGCCATTCTTGGTCTTGGCGATACACTCCCTTCTCTTCTTAACAGTACACCAGCAATCCTTGGAGCATTCGTTGGAGGTTATGTAGGTATAAACAACCCTTTGCTTGGGGCCAAAATCTATAAGGCTGGCAAATATACATCAGATGTTCTGAATTTTGTGATGGAATATGGCTCTCTTGTTCAAACGCTTAGACAGACAAATGCAACACCAGAGCAGATACTGACAGCATCTGGAATATATGCAGTTCTTTCAACAGCAGTTGAGCATAACTTCGACAAGGTCCCAGAGACATTGATTTCACAGCCTCTTGGTCAATTGCTAAGTGTATACAGAAATGGTGGCAAGCTTGGCACCAAGAAGGTTGCAGAATCAGTCATGAAGATTGTCGGCGGTAGGGCTGTGAAGGCTGGTGCAAGCTGGTTATCAGAGACTGGCGAGGAAGTTGTACAGCAGTTGGCTGAGGATTTGGTCACAAACATCCTCTCGTCGTACAGAGAAGCTCATAATATGGATGCTCTCCCAGAAGAGATTACGGCGACACCAGAGGAGATGAGACAGCATCTCATCGAGACTGGCAAGCAGATGGGAACAACACAGTCACTTTTGAGCGTACTTGGTATGTTGGTACCACTTGGGTTCGATATTACTCTCGGAGACATAAAGCACATATCCACTGCAAACAGATACACTTCAAGAAACAATAACTCAACAATAGATTTCGTAGGCAATGTTCTGCACAGTGAAAACACTGACTACAAACCACAGGAGAACGGCAAAGGTAAACTCGCAACAACATTCGATGCAATAAAAGGAAGAGATACCTCGATAGGATTCATCCCGAACACAGAGGAGGGGTTCAATCAGGCCAGTTACATATACAGCAAAGGAAAAAACAATGCTCTTAATGTAGAACATGACACATCAGAAGTGAAAGGCGATAAGGCTACACGTTCGCAGGCAATGGAGTTGATAGGCGACATGATTACTGAGGACTCGAACAAGAAGGAGATTGGACTTCAGTACACTACAGACGGGAAGATAAAGGTCGCAGACAGCCAGATAGGTGACTTGCTCAGAACATTGATAGCATCACATTACAATGCATATGAAGGCATTCAAGAGACCAAACTTGAGAATGGCCGTCAGTTTGATGTCACAATAGGTGGAACAACCTACACATTCACGACAGATGACAGTGTGTATGGTGAGCAAGTCACAACATCAGCTCTCCATGAGCATATAGACCAGAGGCTCAGAGAGAGTCTTGAGGCTATAGACAAGTCAAGGATGAAGCAGGCTGAGGACAGGAAGAACGCACTCGGCAAGGCTATGGACGAGTATCTTGCCAAGACACCTGAGCAGAGACGTGAGGAGCTTCTGAATCAGGCGAAGAACACGATGATTCGTCAGGGATACAGCGGTGATGAACTGAAGAAGCAGACAAGTGCACTCATAAACTTCATGGCCAAGAACCAAGCCGTACTCGACAAGCAGGTAGGGAAGATAAACGAACGTGGCATCCTCAAGAGAGGTGTGTCGGCAGAGTCGTTCGTGACATCAATAAACAACCAGCTCGCATCAACATTCACAACACTCTCCAAGAGATTCGGCAAGGACATGGCTTGGGTCAATGACCATGTGACGATTGATGACAGCTTCGAGCGTGGCGTAACCATTGACAAGGATGAGGAAGGGATACGTCTCAGAAAGGATTACGGATATTCGTACTGGACGGACGGGACAAAGACCGATGACGGAAAGATTCAGAGATTCCAGAACTTCAGAGACCTGAAGAACAAAGACAAGGCTAAGTTCCATATAGCTATAACCGACTTGGTTGACCAGACAACCGCCGTTCATGAGGCTGGCCATATGTTCGTGTCTCTTGGTGAAGCGTCCCTTATGAAGGACGCTCAGTTCAAGCGTGCTTTCAGGACTGCATTGGAAGAGGACAACAAGTATAAAGGCGAAGACGGTAAGTGGCACTTCAAGCCAGAGGACGAGTGGGTTCTCGGTGACAACACACATGAGATGTTCTGCGAGAAGCTCGAGGCATATGTGAACACAGGAATGGCTGACAATGCAGAGCAGGTCAGCATCTTCAAATCGGTTCTAGCAAGTCTGAGGAATTTGTGGAAAGCAGTTGCAGAGCTTCTTTCCAAGGACCAGCAGGAGTTCTTCGACAAGCTGTTCGATGCTTCAAATGATACAGTATACAACGAGATATATGATGCGAATGGTGAAGTTTCAGAAGGTGTAAGGAACAAGAGCGATGAGATAAGGAGACCAAATGGCGAAGTCAGATACAAGTCGTCATTCGACACATATGCGCTGTCTGATTCGGACATGGACAAGCTTTACTCGAATTTCTACAAGTCGTACATGGACGCAGTTGGTTCGTCTTGGAGCAAGGATGAGTTTGAGCACAAGTCAAGACTCTGGACATTCTGGGGGAGTGTCGATGGTGGTGTCGCCGCACGTCACCAGAACTCTGGTCTGTGGAAATTGAACGCAAGCTATGGCTCACTGAAGGAAATCTTCAAGGGATTCAACGACATGATTGACGAGATTGGCGATGAACCAATTTGGGGTGCCATGACAGAGAACGTAGCTGACCTCCTTGAGAAGGCCAGTTCAAGACGTGGTGTAGATAACACGTTCATGAAGGTTCCGAATTCCATCGCAAAGATGATAGTCCCATTCATAGGGAAAGTGTTCGGTGGCAACGGTGTGTCAATGAATTCTGATGGTACTCTGACTGCAACAACGCCAGATGGAAAGAAGATAACAAAGGTATTGATTGCGAATAATGCGTATTACAGGAATCTCATTGACACAATGAGGAACAGGCCAGACACTTTGCCGATACCGAGTGTTGTCCAAAAGCTTGCTGTCGGGCAGGTACAGAAATTCTATGACAAGAACTTCAAGCAGGATTCCTCTGTAAGGCACAAGATGGAGATAGACTATGTCAATGACCACAACTACAACCGATACAGAATCAGAAATGGAATGCTTGACATGGATGTCGCAATCGAGCGTGACATCGTGTATGCAGACGAGATACTGAACGACATGGCCTACATAATTGGCAGGGATATCGTGAAGGGATTGTACATTGAGACATTCGACCCAGAATCAGATAACCCGTATCCGTTCATAATTGATGAAATCTCTGGCCATTATGGAGAGCGGAAATTGGAGAAACGATTTGGCGACAACGACCCATCCAAGCATTTCATACGAGCTGATATAGAGATTGCTGGCAGTGAGCAGTGGGTGTTCGAGTATCTTGAAGACTTCGCAAATGACTCGGATAGCGGGAAAAAGATAATCAATCTGCCAGACGGCCTCACTCTTACAATCAATCCAATCAAGATAACAAAGGCTTATGACGAGAACACACAGAAGATAAGACAGTTAACAAGGCTCTCGAGTTCTGATATCGTATTGGCATTCCAGAAGGCTGAGACAATCCTTTGGGGTGACGTGCACAGAATCACTGGGCACCATTCACTTGCCAAATTCGACGGATTGGATGTGAACTATGCATTCTCTGGGCTCGGTTCTCAGGCATATGAGAGAGGCAACTACACTGCGACAAGCAAGAATGTCAATCTCGGATACAGGAATGAGATGGCCAATGATGCACGTTCAAAATCAATAAACGAAAGAAGACGCAAGATTGAAGGAAACATTGATGACATACTGAACCATTATGTATTGCCTAGATATGAACAGATATTGGACAAACTTAATGATAGAGGGTTGGTGCTCTATGATTTGAGACCAGACGGAGTTCATGCAGAGAGATATGATTTTAACAGTGTGATTCCAGAAATCGTTGAAGACATAGAACCTATTGTAGTTGACCACCTATTGGATGCTAACAATGGATTGGAAGTCAGCCATAATCGTCTGCGTAGAATTATATCCAAAGCAATCAATAATACTTATCCAGAAGTGTCAGATAGCACTATGTATACAGTAGAATTGGCAGAAAGCTGGATATTTAGCGATGTCGCTAAAGCGATATATGGTGTATACCCATATGAGTTAACAGATGAGCAGGATGATGGTTTTACAGAGATTAGGACTTTGATAGACAATTCTATCAATGAGTATCTTTATGGTCCTGACTTTGACATGGTTTCAATAGGTGAGAAGCTTATTGCTGGTAGAAGCAAAGAAGATATACTAAAACCACTTGCAAGACAGCTCCTTGCAAGAGTCAACAATTCAATCAGAGACAATATAGCGAAAGAGTACGGGGCCGATAAACAATATGAAGTCGGTGAGCACCTCAAATCTGATAGGACTCTTGATTGTATAATTGAATATATGGATAACAGCATTGTCTTCGAAGCGGTTTCAAAAATGAATAAAGACAGAATCAGGGATGTACTCGGCTCTGAACTTTATTCATTCCAGTTTAAATACGGGCTTGATGATTTTTTTGAAGTACTGTCAGAAGATGATGTCCACCATATATACAGCGAATATGGAATCAGTAATCAAACTCCACTAGTATACTTCTATGTCGTCGAAAGCAGTGGTGAAGATTACAAATATCTCAAATGGACAGAACCGTTGCCACAGAGATTTGCAGATGCGATATATGACAAACTCATGGAGATGGATTTGGATGATTATCACAAAGATGAGGTAAGGGCGATTTTGGATTCATCCGATTTCAGCGAAGTGTACAGAATGCTTCGTAGAATATTCGAGATGCAAGATGAATTTGTGTCTGACAGAGACTATGAGGTAAATAAAGCAAATGGGAATCTGGACGGTGTTGTAAGGTCAAGTGTTCCTGTGTCGAATCTGCTTTCTTCAATGGGTATAGTCGGTCATACAACTCCTCATTCATTCACCTATGGTAACAATACGGAATATACATCACCTAACTATGTCACATACAATAATGAAAGCACGAATACTGTGTTGAGACAGGGACTGTCTGATGGTGGTGAAGATGCACCAGTGGTTGATGAGAAGTTCTACAATGAAAAGAACGCAAGGTATAAGCGTGAGTATGAGAGAGCTTCCATAGACAAGGACCTGAGCGAAGGCAAGCCAGTAGACAGATGGGAGATTAACAGATACAACGGAGAATCGGAATGGGCACGGGCCGAGGAGAATGCCCAGAGGCTTCTCTATGACGGGTCGATGCAGTGGGCAAGCAACCTTTTCCAGCAGATACTGAAGGAGTACCTTGGGGATAAGCCGTTCGTCTATTCCGAACTCACTGATGATGACTGGAGAAAGATAACAGATAACTGGCAGGAGGAGATACAGGCCAGACTCAACGAGAAGACGAAGACTCAGAAGGAGAAGCTGTCAGAGAAGTTGGATTTGGGTGGCACTGACCCGATTAAGGTAACAAAGAGACTTGCCTCAGACATGAGCAGAAGGAGCGAGAGTGCAACCGTCAGGGCATGGCTGAACCAGTATACTGGCAAGAACGGTAAGGCTGGCGACAAGAACATCATTGACTTGGCCAGAAAGGTCAATGCTTGGATGCCGTTCGAGAACGACAGGAAGGAGATGTTCGACGGTCTTATGCTTTCAGAGAGATTCCCTTATCTCGACTGGCTGTTGCAGTATGAGGAGAAGAACCATCAGAACCACAGGAGAAAGATTAGAAGTGCAATCTGGGAAGGTGCAGAGCACGAGGTCGAGAAGAATGCAGAGTTGCTCTACAAGATAGACCAAGAGACTGCTCCGATATCAGCAGAAGAAGACGACTCAATAGAGAACACGATAACCGACACGAAGTTCGCCAACTACAAGGTCAAGCAAATCAGAGAGCTTGTGTCAAAGGTCAAGCTTGCAAAACAGCAGGCAGAGTATGACCGTGATGAATTGCTGTCACTTGACTCCGAGGCACGTACACTGAGGCAGGACTTCTATGACAAGTTCGAGAAGATAAAAGGAATTGCCCATGAGCTTGGAATCAAGGATGAGGACTGGACGACATACGACCAGCTCATCGACCTAATCGAGGGTAGCCAGAAGTATGTGACGGAGTTCTCCGAACAGCTTGGGGAGAACTACATCAAAGACTGGTTCGAGACGAAGGAGAGGATTGACGAGCTAGAGGAAAGGATGAAGGAGTTGAACAACGACATCCTGAACATGGACGAGTCAATAGAGAACCAGAAGATAACTTTGAGGGCATACGAATCCAAGATTGACGAACAGGCAAGTACAATAGAAAGCCTCACTGACCAGCTCAACGATGTGAAGGTCGAGCTTCTTGTCGGCGACACTCTGTACACCAAGATGATTAAAGACCTACAGAAGAAGCTCAAGAAAGCAACAGAGAAGTACGGCAAGGTCGGCGAGCTCAGGGAAAAGCTCTCAGAGATGAGAGAGAAGCTGGACAGTGCAAACGAGAAAATCTCAAATGCCAAGATGAAGGCTGACAAGATAATACAGAACAACAAGCTTGCAGGAGGCGAAGGTGCTGAGGAGGTGCCCGAGGGTCTGTATGATACCGTCGCTCTTCTTGGCAGAAGGCTCAACCGTGCATTGAACTCGCTTGACAGGCAAATCTCAGATTATATGAGACTCGACGAGAAGTACCAGAAGACATATGATGACTACTCTGCACTCAAGAGACAGACCATGATTGATGCTTCAAAGAGGAAGTGGAGAAGGTTGCTTGAGAGGAAATCTGGAGATGCAGACAGGCAGAGAGCCATGAGAGAGTTCTCAAAGGCGTTCTTCCAACAGCCAGATGCCAAGCATCCTTGGAGGGATTTGGTGATAACCCCTCTGATGAAGAGCGCACTGTCCAATACGCTTGAGGTTTTGTCCAATATTGGATTCGTGAGCGATGACACACTGGCTAAGGGGTTCATTGACCTTGCTGTTGACAAGAAGGTGTTCAAGTCAATCTATGAGGCCATAAAGGAGGACAGCGAAGGTTCAAAGGCGGAGCAGGAGGCCCGTGAAAGGGACATGCGTAGCCGAATGTCGGTTGCAGATGACATGATTGAGGAGTTCTACAACCACAAGTTGAGCCGTGAGTATGAGAAACAGGCACAGCAAGATGTCAATGCTGGCAAGTACAAGAACATGTCAGAGGCCAGACGTGCCATAGTCAACGACAACATCAAGCATCTCCATGAGGGTTCTGAGGAATACAGGAAACAGCTCAAGAAGATGGGATACAACAGATTCAGCCTCTACAAGAACTATGCATTCGCAAGCGTCGAGTCCCTCTGGAACATGACTGGCCGTCTCAGCAAGAAGCTACAGGATGCACTGTTCTTCGAGTACACCTACAAGACCACAGTGTATGATGCAGACGGAAAGCCAAAGCTTGTAGAGAGGACTGTGCACGGGTTGAACAGAATCACCAACGATACTCTCAACGAGAGGTTCAGACGAACCGAGAATCTGCACAAGGAGGTTCTCACAAAGCTTGGTCAGTGGACTGATGACCAGAGGAAGAACGACAAGGCTTGGGCAAAGTTCATGGAGGAGATGAACAAGACCTATGAGACTGGTCAGCTTGACCCGTCACAGGTTCCTCAGAGTCTGCTGAACAATCCAGACTTCATAAGGCTTGCCTATGAGGAGCAGGACGGAGAGATTGTCGAGTCTACTGATGCAGATACCAGCTATCTTGACAAGTCATTCAATCTTCAGGAGATTCTCGCAATCTACATACATGCAAAGGGCGAAGACGGTTCACTTGACCACATAGTCAATGCACGTACACATGTCTCACCTTGGCAGATAGCTTACATCGTCAAGGAGGTCGAGGACGAGAACGGCAAGTTCAACCAGTGGAAGGAGATTGCAGACATAATCCAGAAGGCATACGAGGAGAAGTATCCACAGATAGCAGAGATATCCAACAGGGTCAACAACAAGTCACTGGCCAAGGTTGACATCTATCTTCCGTTGAATGGAGCTACGGAATCGAAGGATGTGGACATCACTCTCGATGGCGTGTTCGGCAATCAGGAATACACTGGCAATGCGAGGATTGGTGCTGGCAATCCGTCGTTCACAAAGGAAAGAAGCTACGGCACGAACCCAATCAACCTCAACTTCGTGTCGGAGTTCGACAGGGTTGTGGCATCTCAGGAGTACTTCATCAATGGTGCCGACTTCTTCAGCACATGGAACAATCTTCTCAACTCAAAGGGTGGTGGACTGAAGCTTGCAATCCAGCAGGCGTTCGGAATGAACACAGCTGACGTGTTTGTGAAGAATCTTCAGGCATGTAAGGAGGTTGTTCCAAGTGACTTGGAGTCTGGCATGAACAAGTATGTCAACACAATAAGGAACAACATGGCACTTGCAAACCTTGGATTCAATCTTTCAAGTATGTTGCAACAGCCGTTTGTCTGGTTCTTGGGAGCAAGCAAGTTCGGATATGGGCGTATGCTCAGAGCTATGAATGCATATCGACAGTATGGGAGCATAACGGCTTGGAAGGAGCACCTGTTCGAGCTCGCCCCTCAGATTCGTGACACAACCAACATGCAGATTGGGTACGCCAAGGAAGCTGTTCAGAACTCAACAGTTCTCAAAGGTCTCAAGAAGGTCGGTGAAATCGGAATGAAGGGCATAGAGTACTTCGACGAACTGACACGATGCATAATGTTCGAGGCTGGTCTCCAGTATTACAAGGAGATGAAGGACAGTGCTGGAAACCTGATGTATGACGAGAAGCAGGCATCCGAAAGGGCAATTCAGGATGTCATGAACATGAACTCTTCCAGACAGGCCAAAGACAACTCGTTGATATACGACTTCAAGAACCCGTACTGGAAAGCTCTGATATTGTTCACGAACCAGTTGAACAAGCAGTGGAACATGTTCATAGGAGAGGACGGCATTCAGGCTTTGTTCGACAAGAGATACAAGCAGTTCATAGGAACAGTACTTGGTCTGGGACTTGCTACGACTGGTGTTCTTCTGGCAAAGGGCAAACTGCTTAACAATGCTGGAGATGATGATGAGTGGTGGAAGGACATGATGAAGGACTTCTTCACAGAGAGCGTCGAGATGGTTCCTATAATCGGAGACGAGATATCATCTGCAATAAACGGATATTCATATCTTGACTCGAATGTCATCAGTTCAACAGTCAAGTTTGCACAGAGGGTATCAGAGACCATCTCACAGCCAACGACAAAGAACAAGCGCAAGACAGTGACTGCAACGAAGAACATGGCGAATGATTTCCTTACTCTCGTTGGAGTGCCGAAGTACATACCTAGCCATACCTACAATGCACTGTTCGAGCGTGGCGAGTATGTTGGAGACAGGTTCTTCGATGACCTGAGCGGAGTTGGCAGAATCATACTTCCTCCTCAGTGGTGGGAGTATATCACAAAGGAGATTTACGAATGATTAGCAAAGTAGATTCAAATCCAGAGATGATTTATGTAGGTTCTGACTTCAAGAAGGTCGGACGAGCCATCGAACTGAACAGGGAAAGGGTCGAACTTACATCACAGACCATAACACGGGCCGACAGGGAGCACATAACCGACAGGATAGCAAGCATAGACGATGACAACAAGGTCGATGACTCCGAGAAGGCTACTCTCGTCAGGGAGATGGCAAGGATGGAGAACGAGTTCTCGCTCATAAGGAACGAGGCTCGTGACTATGACTTGGGTGACAGCTATGAATGGGAGAACCTCGTAGAGAAGTACGAGCAGATACATGCCCTGATGGAGAAGATAATCAACACGGTAGGCGTGTATGAGGACTCAGATGTCCATGACTTGGACCCATACTATAAGCAGTACCTCGATGCTTATGATGCTCTTCAGACGCTGATATTCGCAGTCAACACACAGTCCAATGCCAAGGTTGTAGTTGACATACAGCCACAGGTCGTTTCGGCCAAGAACCCTACAGTGGTCACACTGATACTGGACAACAATGGAGTCGACGACACATCAAAGGTACTTGCCGAGAATGTCACATTCAGTCTCAGTGGACTTTCGTCAGAGTTCACCACATCAATGGTTGTGATTGACACAACTCTATATCCTGATGCAGAGGTCGAGGCTGGTACTGGTAACACAGCTTTCGTCACTGGATGCAAGGCTTTCACACTACTATACGGTGCTCTCAGCGATGACGGGGTTTCAGTGAATGCTGTAGTCAGGATTGATACCGACTCAATTCAGCTGTGACAGTCTCTGCTCCAGAGAGTCAATCTTTGCAGACAGCTCCTGAACGGCCTTTATAAGTATTCCTATGCATGAGTTCACCATCATCGAATCCCTGTTAACCCCAGACAGGTCTGGGTCGGTGTCATCTGCGATGAACCCTATCAGAGGTGTGTTGCGTTTGTCGTTCTTGAACTTGAATCTGACTATATCGACATCTTTAAGCACGTCAATTGCAGACCTTTCAAATGGTGTGATGTCTTTCTTCTCTGAACGCTTTGATGTCAGAGGAAGATTGGATATGTAACCAGTGAGCCATCTCTTTTCTGGAGTGCCTAGGTCGTATATGTTGTCTGCCTTCGGGTACTGGCCCATCAGCTCTATTCCACCCTCTATATCAGCAATTTTCATCCATCCGTCGCTCCAGTACAGATATGTGTTCTGCTCTACGATAACTGGTGTTGCCTGACCTTCGAGCATGACCCTTATCCTATTATTGGGCAGGCGTGTGAAATAGAGTATGTTGGTCGGTGATGCAGAGCCGTTTATGTTGACCTGCCCATTCACTTTGTATGTCAGATTCTCAGATAAAGTCTTAGTTACCTGCTGATGCGTGTCAGGGTCTTCATATGTGTATGATGTGTAGTCCAGCAGGTTTGTTGGATTGCAGTATTTTAAATTCTGAGATGAATTGAACGGTTGGATATCACTTCCAGATTGTACTGCTGACATCTCCCATGCATCTGTGCTTGGTATGTATGCATCTTTGTCAAGAAGATGTCTATAACCTTCATCACCAGTATAGAGGAACAGACCTGTAGTCGGCCACCCCAAATCTCGCATGGTTCTTGCACCAACACTTACAGTAGCACTACCATTGAAAGATTTTCCGTGGGTACAGTTCATGTCTATATGTATCTGGTAGTAATTTGGGTTGATATCGAAATTATACGTGAATGATGCTAGATTTGGATTTGCTAATATCTGCTCAGGCAAATCCTTCAGTATCTCAGAGTTCCCTGTGCTGTCTGATGCATATATCCTTAGACTTGACATATATATCGCATATATTCCACCGATTTTCCTTGTGCCAGACACTTTTATGCTTATCTTTGCATCAGTCGGGTAGTACGCTAGAATGTTGCCTATGCCTCCGAAATGTGATTCACTGCCATTTCCAGTGAATGGCAATGAGAACGACTGAGCATCATACTTGACAGTGTCAAGAGAATCAACTTTGACGAAATTCGCAGACCCAGCACTGTTCACCAGACTCTCGCCTCTGTATCTTACATATCCTCCGCTGACAGGTAAAACGTGTGTATATATGTTAGCTGTCATGTTGTCAAGTAGGTCGTTCGTGTACCAGTAGTTGACTGGGTTGTTGCCAGCCACTCCAAACGTTATGCCAGTATTGTCTCCATTCTCTTCCTCATGAGTGGAGATGGCAGGGTGTATAATCTGTGCATTCTGCAAATCCAATGTGTCGAATACATGCAGATTCCTTGCATATCCCTCTGACAGTTCCGCTATCCCGTTGGAATCTATTACGAATGCCTTGCCAGATGCTCTGTATCCCACTGGAATCGGATGCCCCTGACCGTCAGTGAACGTTACTGAGCCTTCGGTTGGGTGATACCCGTAGATATACCCCTCATTCCCTTGTTCATCGACCTGAATGTGAATCTTCTTCGCACCTATGAAGTCTGCTGTGATTATCGATACAATTATGTGGAACACATATGCATATTCGGATTTCAGCAACGTTTCCCGACCACCATCCCTTATTGATGACAGCACATCATGCATTGACGAAGATGCTATGGCCGATTGTATTGCGTCAGTGAAACCAGTTGTGGAAAGTAGCTCCCACTCACCAGTCGAGCCGTTGTATGCGTATATTCTGTTGTCATATTCCGATGTCGGGTCGTCCAGCACGAACGAATCCCCATTGAGATATGTGTCTGATGACGGCTCCGCTGGCAGTCTTCCGAAGTACCTGTATGTATCCGTTTCGTCAACCATAGCAATCTTCTCTTCCGAATGGAAATCGCCTATTGATGCGCTTATGGTTATCGTCTCGCAATGGGTGTTCTCTTGATTGTAGAGGACATCGAAATGGTATGATGTGTCATGCATGTCAGCACTGACGTTCAAGGTTATTGACTGGCTCGTCACACCCAGCGAGTCTACGAACCTTGCATCCGACAGCACAAGACCACCAGATGTTATATGTGCATCATGTGTTATGACAAGTGTTCCAGTTATATCATGGACATCTATAACCAAGTCAAGTGACTGGTATGTCGTGTTCCTCAGATTTCTGACGAAGTTCTTCTGGACTGTATATACAGATACAACGCCGTTCTTTGTTGTGTTGAGCCAGTCTGATGCATCTCCGAGATATCCGTTCTCCACAGCCCTGTCATAGTCAGAGCCACGTTTAGTGACCTTGTTTCTTCCAGTAAGCGTCAATGTACCCATACCTGTATACTACCCCTAAATATAGTGTGATGCAAGACTTGAAAAACGCTAGATGTAGTGTTAAGATGAATACAGGCCAGCGGTGATGGGATTATCCGCTTGAGCAGAGTCAGGCACAGACCGAACAGTCCCGAATCTCTTTTGCGTTCTGTGTCGGGAGGATTGTATGGCACAGAGCATACTTGTCAAGGGCAAGGAGATAAGGGTCAAGAACACCGAGATGGTCATCGAGGACGAGAACAGGGCCGAGGTCGTGGAGTTCTCGATATTCAACGCAGGCACGATAGAGGGCGTGAATGATATGGCTTTCTACGTCCAGTACAGGAACGTGCTTGGCGAGATAGGCATGGACATATTAACTAACGCCTATCCGACTGAAATCATACACAACGACATGCTCGTGCTTGACTGGCTACCGTCAGCCACCTTCTCGAAGGAGAGGGGAAGGGTTGAGATTCAGATAGTCGGGTTCACACAGTCTCTCGAACAGACAGAGGACACGAAGTACCAGTCTGGGAAGCTGTACTTCACATCAACTGGCGAGTTCCTGCCAGTATACCCATCGACATCAACACATTCACCGAAAGTGGGGGACGACATCTCTGGGCCAGTATATGAGAACGTCGAGACTGGAGACGACCACAGATGGTCAACAGAGAAGACTGTGCTCCATCTGCCAGAGAACATCTATGACAACGGTACTCCAATATATACAGAGGCTCAGGTGAAGAGCCTGATAACACAGATTCAGGGAGAGCTCTCGTATGCTGGCATCAATGCACTCAAAGCTGAGGGGTTCGCAGTAGGAGAGCAGAACGGGACTGAGGTGGTTTCGGATTCTCCGTACTACCACAACAATGCAAAGTATTACAAGGAACAGGCAGAGACTTCAAGTGAGTCTGCCTCAGACAGTGCGACAGAGGCAAGCGCATATAAGATTGATGCTGAGAATGCAAGAGACAAGGCCGAGGAATGGGCAACCAAAACGAACGGAAAGGTTGACAACATTGATTACTCAGCCAAACACTATGCTGGCGAGGCTGGTGATTATGCAGAGGAAGCTGACAATGCTAGGATAGTCTCTGTAAGCGAGACGCAGTCACCCGATGATGGCGGTACGAATGTTGTCACTATAACCTATAAGGATGGCACAACATTCGTGTTCTTTGTGAAGAACGGAAGCACTGGCGCACCTTTCACAATCTACAAGACCTATTCCTCAATCGCAGAGATGAACGCTGACTTCGCAAATGTGCCTGAAGGCAGGTTCGTAATCATCTCATCCTCTGTATCAGACCCTGACAACTCCAAGATGTTCGTGAGAGGAGCTGAGGCGTTCACGTTCGTAACGGACCTTAGCGGAGCACAGGGAATCCAAGGCCCTGACGGAATGGCGGCCACAATAACTGTAGGCAGTGTCACATCTGGGTCGACAGCATCAGTGACCAATGTCGGAACAAGTTCTGCGGCGGTATTTGATTTCGTGCTCCCGAAGGGAGACAAAGGAGACCAAGGAGTGCAGGGTGAACAGGGAGTCGCAGGCCCTACACCAGTGATAACAATCGGGTCAGTCACATATGGCGATACACCTACAGTCACAATTGATACGACTGACCCAGCTCACCCAGTTATGGACTTCGTCCTGAAGACAAGCGAGGTGGGGGTAGTGGACAACCTCAGCTCGAGCTCGTCCGTGGATGCGCTCTCCGCCAGAATGGGCAAGGACCTCCAGTCACAGATAGTGAACGTGAACAGCGAGCTGGACACCCTCGATGCGATAGTTGGTGGCGAAGCTGAGGTCGAGAACACAGACCCATCTGAAGGTCAGAGCATCCTAAGTTCCTCACGGCTGATACACCATGTTAATCTGTTGCCTAGTGGCGAGTTCGGCTTGGTGGGTGCTAGGGACATCAAGTGGAATCAGCTTGCCATCAATGGCAATTTCGCAACTGGTGACATGACTGGATGGACGGATGCCAGCGGTGGAACAAGAAGTGTATCCAATAACAAAATTGCTTATTCATGGACTGCACAATACTCCAATAACGGACTTGCGAATGATGTATCAATAATAGCAAATCATTCATATTTCATTACCGCTACTGTCAAGAACACATCGGGAGAGACAAAAGGGTTTAGGATTGGTCAACCTTATGGTGTGCAGACTGCAACATCGGCAATCGAAAATGGAGCAACCGCCATTATTTCGGGAATCATTAAACCGACAACAGTTGAGGGCAATGGTTACAGATTCGGGATGTTTGGCACTCAGTCGGGAGTAAGTTACTCTTGTGAAATGACCAACTTTATGGTTTTCGACCTCACCGCAATGGGCATGGACACCATCACGGCAAGTCAGTTTCGTGCCTTGTTCCCTGCCTCATTCTATCCACACGATGCAGGCTCAATCATCAACCTCAACCCGACTGGGTTCTCAATCAGAGGGTTGAACATCTTTGACGGACAACTGGAAGAAGGCGAATACAATGCGACTACTGGCGAGAAAGTGGCAAGTTCATCATATCTTAGGAATGTGAATCTGATACCAGTCTTGCCGAATACAACGTATTATCTCAAAGCACCCCTTGCTTTCTCAGCGTATTACTTTGACATCAACGCTCAGAAGATAGGCACGGGTTCTCCAACGCTGACCAAAGACCATAGCTTCACAACCGATGCAAGTGCCTATTACATGGCATTTGCATTTAACAAGACTGGCTATGGCGGTTTGCCGTTTAAGGATGATATTCAGATAGCCTTCGATTCCCTCCCATCTTCTATCAAGACAGTCTATCACCCATTCAGCGGTCAGACAGTCCCAGTCTCGATAAGCGGACACTACGTCAACGAGAACTGTTTCGACTATGTGACCAACAAGGTGGTCGATGGGGTTCTGAGGGGCGAGGTGCATACAAGGGTCGGTGTGGTGGATTTGGGAAGTCTGACATGGACTTATTGGAACGCAACCTACGGATTCTACACAACCCAACTCAATTCGCTTATGAAACTTGTCTCCGAATCCGCAACACCGAATGTCCTCTGTGCCTTGTATTCACCAACAAATCTGAGCGGACTCGCATCGGGAGACAAGTGCATGGCTCTCTACAACTCAGATGCGACAAGATTCCTCGTCAAAGATTCGTCATATACTGATGCGGTCACATTCAAGACGGCAATGACTGGAGTGTACCTCCTCTACGAACTCGCCTCTGAGACAGTCACCTACACAGAACCCCTCCGCTCCTTCTCCCTCACGGACTATGCCACAATCGAGCCTATCACTCCGCAGACGATAGCCAACAGAGCGGATGTGCCGTTCTCGGTTCTCTCCAAATCCAACAACGGACTGATTCAGCAGATAGCACAGAACACGGCAGATATCGCAGATAACAAGGCAATCCTTTCTCAGCACGAAGCTAGGATAGCGAACCTTGAGCAGGTTTCGGGAGAGTACGTCACGGAGGAGATGCAGGACTACTCCACAGTTCCGACTGGCAAGGCAAGCAACGCTCTTGTGGAGACGCTAAAGGGTGTGTCTAGGGTGGAGAACCAGCTGGTGAACAAGACCGCATTGTCAACTGCAACAATAAACGGAATCACCTTCACAAATAATGGAGATGGTTCTTGGACAATAAGCGGGACAGCAACCGCTGAGACTTATGTAATTCTTGTCAGTTCAAGCCGTATAAGCGCAAACCACAAATACCTTTTTGGAATAATCGGTTCAACCAACGTCTATCTGTGGCAATACGGCTACGATGCAAACAAAACGAATTCATACAGCATCCAGAACAACAACAGCGACAATCCGTTCGGATTCCTTATCTCGAATGGTACTGTCTTCTCGACCCCCGAAACCGTCACACCGTTCATCTCCGACCTCACCACCTACTTCAACGGCAACATCCCCTCAAACGCACAGACCATTGCAGGTATTCAGCAGAACTACCCCGAATTGCTTGAGCCTAGAGACTACACCGCAGGGGAGATTGTGGACAGTACATACACAAAGGTCGAGAGCGTGGGTGTCAACATTTATGATGAGCAATGGGAATTAGGCTCGATTGGTGCTGATGGTAGCAATACTCCAACTAGTGACCAAATTCGTTCAAAGAACTATATGAGAGTTGCTCCGTCAACGGCATATTATGTCAAAGTGCCGTCTGTTGGCTTGCAGATTTTCCAATACGATATTAACAAGAATTATATAAGAAGAGATTTCTATAGCTCTGATAGTTCATTCACAACTTCTGCAAATTGTGCATATCTCAGATTCAGAACTGGCTCAACGCTGACAACCTATCAGAATAATATCCAAATCTGCCTTAACAGCTACGCAGACAAGACCACCTACCACCCCCACATGGAGAACACCCTCACCCTTCCGTCCCCTGTAACGCTCAGAAGTGCAGGGTCAGCACATGATGAGTATGATGTCGAGAGCGGAGAAGGTACTGTTATTACAATTCTTGCAGACCTCGGTGATTTTACATGGGCAAAATCATCAGCAATTACGAATGGTTTTGTTGCCATAAGTGGAATTCCAAGTGCAATGAAGGGAGCAGCCAATGATTCATCAGTAATCAATGCGATTTGCTCAAAGGGCTATGAGTGTAAATCATATGCTATCTTGGTGAATAACACTTCACCAGATATGGCAATGTCATTCAGAGCAACACCGAATCTTGGAATCGTGATTGTGGATTCTACTTTCTCAAGTTATTATTCCTCGTTCGATGCCGATACGTTCAAGGTGGCAGTTACTGGAATCAAGATTGTGGTTGAACGTGCTAGTGCTGACATTATACAGAAAACTCCAGTCATCGACAACACCCTCAAGACAGAGGGCGGTGGGACTGTATTCACAGATGCTGAGGTCGATGGTGCTTTCACACTCGGATTTCTTAACCTATAGGAGGAACATATGACAAGAAGAGAGAAACTTCTGAAGGCTAATCCTTCACAGTACCCTGCGGAGGTCGAGAGGCTCATCAAGCAGAACCATTCACTCGGTGACGAACTCGCTCTCCACAGAAAGGCTATACTTGCACTGAGCCAAGGACAACCCCTGCCGACTGAGTTCGTGGACTACTACACCGAAGTGGAGCAGAAGAAGCAGAGTGTCAAGGAAATTATTCAGGGTGATGCTATATGAGTGACAAAGCCGTATCTATAATCATAGCCTTGATTGGGCTTGTCGGTACTGTCCTGAGTTCGGGCGGTATCGTCATGTGGTTTCTCAACAGGAAGGAGAGGAAAGCAGAGAAGAGAGATGAGCGCATAATAAACGGGCTCAAGCTTCTCATGGAGAATGACTTCGTGATATTCAAGGCCCTCAGGGAGCACAAGATTAACGGAGAATCAGAGCATCAGGAGGAGAAGATGAATGCGTTTTTTCGTGAAGCGTTCATCAAATGATATGGAAAACGAGAATGAAATAAAGGACAGACTCGAAGGCCACCAGAAAGCCTATATAGAATTCCTGTCAGATGTGCTTGAGGACAGGAAGAGGGATACACGTTTCCTGAAGATGATTGTTGTTGCTCTCATCTCAGTTGTTCTTGCATTGGTTGCAGTAATCGCAGTGATAGGCATACATACACAGAACAAGCTTGTCGAGCAGTCCGAGAGGAGCGAGAAGAGGATGTATGAGTTTCTCGTCCAGTATGACTTCACAAGTGAGTTTGACTTGGACACATACTCGAACGATAACGGTTCTGGGAATGTGACGATGATGAGGTGACGCATGCCAGTAAGTATAAAAGCAATACGAAAGATGACACGTAAGGATGGTAATGCCAAGGCTACTGTAGTGAAATCGACCAAAGTGTCTGCTTCACAATCCAAGGTCACTGTAAGTGCTTCAAGGAAGGTGGTGCCGAACCGTGTCAAGTCAAGTTAAGGACATCAACGGATTCTTCAGATACGCAAACAAGGACGATGTCGAAGGTCTGCTTTCAGGGTTGGTGCTCACAGACAGGCAGATGCAGATGTTCAACATGAGATACATACGTGGTCTTGACATCAACTACATAGCAGACACGTTGGGTTGCTGTCCTAGAGTGGTGAACAAGGAGCTCAGGATAGTACGAGCCAAGATATCCGACAGGCTCGGCATATAATATAGACTTACAATAATACTTGATATACAATATAAATGTAAAGCAAACACAACACCATCAACGTTTGTTTTCTTATTCATTAACTTGCCTTTGGGCCTGTTTGTAGGCAGGCCCTCTTTTTTTGTGCCTTTTATGTTCTCTAATCATGCCACATTGGATGCTGTATGCCGATTACAGTTTAACCATGTACAACGCATATAACCCATATCAGTTCAACCAGTACGGATATCAGCCAGTACAGCAGACACAGCAGTTGATTAAGGTCAACGGAATCGAAGGGGCTAAAGCCTATCAGATGGCACCGAATTCATCTGTGGCTCTGTTCCATGAATCGGAGGACTTGATGTATGTGAAGACCACTGATGGTGCAGGGTTTCCGACAATCCGTGTGTTCCGTTTCGAGCCATATAACGAACCGACCACACAGCCAGTCAAGTACCTGACCGTTGAGGAGTTCGAGAAGTTCAAGGAGGAGTTCTATGGCAAGCAGTCTGTTCAGCAACAGTAGCTCAGACATGGTCAGGAGATTCGCAGAGTTCAAGAAGCAGATGCAGGGGAAAGACCCTGAGCAGATAGTTAGGAAGATGCTCGCAGAGGGGAAGATGTCA